>Ga0194037_1000784_pt1 | contig 24702 bp, 30 predicted proteins | sample JunL306m_MetaG_FD_148653 | JGI IMG/M metagenome (GOLD analysis project Ga0194037, IMG submission 148653) | Anoxic zone freshwater microbial communities from boreal shield lake in IISD Experimental Lakes Area, Ontario, Canada - Jun2016-L304-6m | ecosystem: Environmental > Aquatic > Freshwater >...
CCCCAAATCTTTTCGTGCTCTAAATCCTTCTCAGGAGCAAAAAAACGCTTAAAAAAAGAGGGTGCAGAAGGCGGATGGCTTCAGAGGCTTCTCCAAGGGATCTGGGCATACGAGGCTTAGAGGTAAGCGCGGGATTGAATGAAGGCTTTTTCATAATGTAGATGATGCCCATCATGGCCCCAGCTAGCAAGGCCGTGAACAGTTACCATTGTGAAGCGCAAGGCTCCGGGGGTCAAAAAACGTCACCTGACCCGTAACGAATACTAATGACCGCAAAAGGGGTAGTTGGCTGTTGAAAAGCGCGTCATTTTGGCGGTTAGACGCGCAAAAGAACAGAGGTCCCTAGTAGGGCCTTTTTTATTTTTAAGGGGAAGAACATTGAACGGGGGTCACAGTCAGGAGACCCTCAGGTAGAAGGTGGACTGCCGATTGAAACCTGCCGTACGCTCAAGGTTTAGAATGATGTGGGCCCAGCAGAGCTGGCGTTGATCTGATGGGTAGTCGTTATAGCCCCCCGTGCCGAATCAGTGACGAGGATGGCGGCGAAGAAGCCAAGGAGCTCTTCTGCGGCCTTCATGCCACGAGAGGCACATAGCATCAATATCTATGGGATTAATTGAACTCAAAGCGGTCGAGATTCATCACTTTATTCCATACCGCAACGAAGTCGTATACGAATTTGTTCTCAGCATCCGCTTGGGCATAAACCTCAGCAATCGCCCTGAGCTGTGAGTTTGAACCAAAAATAAGATCTACTCTCGATGCTTCCCATTTTAGTTCTTGAGTCTTGCGAGAATGACCGAGGTATACCCCCTGTTTATCAAACGATAAAGACCAAGTCGTATCTATATCAAGCAAATTAACGAAGAAGTCATTGCTCAGTACCTGTGGCCTTTTTGTAAATAGCCCTGTCCTCGAACCATCCCATTGGATACCCAGCACACGAAGCCCACCCAATAGAACCGTCATTTCAGGTGCACTTAATGTCAGTAGTTGGGCCTTATCCAGCAGAAGAGCCTCAGCTAAACGGCCCTGGTCGTGAGTCGAATAATTGCGAAATCCATCCGATATTGGCTCAAGAACTGAAAACGACTCCACATCGGTCTGAGATTGAGATGCGTCGCTACGTCCCGGGACAAAAGGCACGACGACCAGGATGCCTGCAGCTTTTGCTGCCTCTTCTATCCCCGCACACCCCCCAAGAACTATCAGATCAGCCAATGACACGCGCCGACCATCCACTTGGGTTTCGTTAAACTGTTGTTGAATGGCCTCAAGTACCGCTAATGCGCGAGCGAGTTTCATAGGCTCGTTAACGGCCCAATCCTTCTGGGGGGCCAATCGAATTCTTGCGCCGTTCGCACCACCGCGCTTATCTGACCCACGAAATGTTGAGGCCGATCCCCAGGCTGTTCGGACCAGTTCTGAAATTGAGAGGCCACTCGCTAGTAGCGAGGCTTTTAGATCCTCAATATTCTTTTGATCAATGAGGGGATTCGACAAGACCGGTAAAGGGTCCTGCCAGATGAGATCCTCGCTGGGAACTTCCGGACCGAGATATCGGGATTTTGGACCCAAGTCACGATGGGTCATCTTGAACCATGCGCGCGCAAACGAATCAGCAAAGAGATCTGGATTGGCGTGGAATCGACGCGCGATGGGCTCGTAAAGTGGGTCAAAACGCAGTGCAAGATCCGCTGTCGTCATGATCGGTGAGTGTTTCTTAGCCGCGTCATGCGCATCTGGGATCAGGTGTTCCTCCCTGACATCCTTAGCTACCCACTGGTGAGCACCTGCAGGGCTTTTTGTAAGCTCCCATTCGTAGCCGAAAAGCATATCGAAATAACCGTTGTCCCATTGAGTAGGATTGGGCTTCCACGCCCCCTCGATACCGCTGGTAGTCGTGTGGATCCCCCTTCCAGATTCAAAAGCATTGATCCAGCCGAGCCCCTGCTCTTCAATAGATGCAGCTTCTGGCTCTGGCCCAACTAAACTAGGATCCCCGGCTCCATGAGCTTTACCAAAGGTATGCCCCCCGGCAACAAGGGCTACCGTCTCTTCGTCATTCATCGCCATTCGGGAGAATGTTTCCCTTATGTCACGTCCAGAGGCCACGGGATCAGGATGGCCATTCGGCCCCTCAGGGTTAACGTAGATCAATCCCATTTCTACGGCGGCTAAAGGGGTCTCGAGTTCACGATCTCCGCTATACCGATTGTCCCCAAGCCATGTGCTCTCAGAGCCCCAGTAGATATCTTCTTCTGGCTGCCAAACATCTACACGCCCGCCCCCAAAACCAAAGGTTTTAAATCCCATTGACTCAAGGGCACAATGGCCTGCAAGAATCATCAGGTCGGCCCATGAGATTTTATTGCCGTATTTTTGTTTGATAGGCCAGAGCAATCGCCGAGCTTTATCCAGATTTCCGTTATCAGGCCAACTATTAAGGGGAGCAAAGCGTTGACTACCTGATCCAGCGCCCCCCCTACCATCAGTTACACGATAAGTACCCGCGCTGTGCCATGCCATTCGGATGAACAGGGGACCATAGTGTCCCCAGTCGGCGGGCCACCACTGTTGTGAATCGGTCATTAGCAAGACCAGATCGTCCTTAAGCGCAGTGAAATCAAGCTGATTGAAATGCTCCCTGTAGTTGAATTCAGAACCGAGCGGATTTGAAATCGGAGCATGCTGGTGAAGAATGCTTAGATTAAGCTGGTTCGGCCACCACTCCTTGCTCGTCTGTGCACTGTTTTTGAAAGACTCAGCCTGTGATCTACCAAACGGACATTTGCTCTCACTGCTCATGATTTGATCCTAAAAGTTGGAATCACCAAGTTAATAGATCCCTAGAATTTATGTCAAGGAATTGTCTAGGGTTCAATGCCGTACTTGCATCTTTGCTCAAAATCATCAAGGTCAGCCGCGTAGCGGCGAGACCTTGATGATTTTCAGCTCTGTTGCCCATGTTCATAAGCCGGACTTTTTTTTGAGCCAATCGAGCTCCATCTTCAGGCGCCCAATCTCGCCATAGAGCACATCCTCGTTGCTGTGGTCGGCAGGCTTAGGACCGCGCTTGTGGTCAAACACGCCCCCAGCGTTTTCCAGAAACGCCTTCTTCCACTGCCGAACCATCATGGGATGCACCTCAAACTTTTGCCCGACCTCATTGATCGTCATCAGGCCACGCACCACTTCGAGTGCCACTTTTGCCTTGAAATCGGCGCTGTGTAACTTGCGCTTATTGGTTCTTGCCGTGCCATCGTCCTCCAAGGACAATAGCTTAAACCAGTGCCTAAAATTTGGGGTCCACTGTAGTCCCCAGCGGCCACCCAAAATCCCCCAGTGATGGCCGCCTCAAAATCCCCCCAGTAGCTGAACCTCATTCAGGCCTGACCGATGCCCGTTTGCAAAAAAGCTTGGGGTCATCCATTTGCAACCTTTGGATGCTGGGATCATCAAACGGTTATGAAATGGATTCCCTTCTTTGTTGTTTTCCTTTGCACAGCCCTTCCAGGATGTGGGCAGTCTCGTTCCCCTGAAGAGGTCTTCACGCAACTTTTAGAGAGAATCTCCAATGTCACTGAGGTAACGGTTAAACCGATGGACCCGGTTAACCTTCTGCCTTCCTATCCTCGTCCTCGAGATCTGGTGCTGCCTGTGGAAGACATTAGGGTTGGATTTTCAACCTACATAGGGCTTGGCCGCTGTGGACTGGTGGGCGAGGTGAGCTCTCGTAACAGCTCACTCGGCAAATTTCAATCACCGACGGCCCGCCTTCTTTATGAAAGACGCTTCCTTCGCCAACTTAAGAGATGCATTCAAGACTTACAGCAATCAAACGAAAGAGAACCAAAAAAGTTTCTGGCAGAGGTGCAATCGATTGCGGACCGAAAAACAGCGATTCTTCCCACCGTTTATTGGAATGCAACATTTGGAAGTCCGGAATTCAGGGTACTGTTGAGTACTCACACGGAAGCGCTGCCTATGCAATCCAGTTCTACTTCGACGGAACTTGTCACCGCGCTTCGCTTCATCTCTCCTCAGGGTCTTGAGCGTCAATCCGATCAGAATCCCAAAGAACAAAGCATCCTCGAATCCCAATACTACATTCTTCAATCTTCAAAGCTGATTGGACAGTTGTTGCAGGGGATGGTCGTGGCGACCCGCTCCATGCAACAAGGATCTGAACTGCTGGAAACAGTGGCAGAGAAAAGGCAACTCTGTCCAATGGGCAGAAAAACAGTCAAAGCAGACTATCTCTTCAATGTCTTTCAGAAATTCTATATTGGCGAGGCACAGCCCTACATTAGTCTGATTCACACACAAGCTCGCCCGCTAGTGGAGGCCATTCACGAATTGGTGCAAGAACAAAAGATTGAAATACCGGATGCCTTTCAAGCTTTTTATGATCAAACGCTGAATTCAGAGGTGGATAAAAGTGCTTGGGTAAAATTCAACAAGGCGTTATCCAGACATACCATCGCTTGGCAGTCGGTCCTTAAGCAATGTGAACTTATGCCCCGGATCTGAGTATGCGACTACCATTGACCCCTTACCCCATCGTGTATTACCGCGGTCGTGAATGCTGCTGAGGAATCCCCTCGAAGCGTGTGAGCATTCCAATTAAGCGCTTGGGGCGTGCTCTTCGGATCAGACGCCTTCCGAGGGATCAAAGTGCGGTATAAATCATGTTTCGGCTTCATTGAGCATCGGGCTAGTTCAGTGGAGCTGGCAAAGATGCCCATAAAAGGGGTGGTGGGGCTTCACCCCACCTTGATTCAGACGTATCAGTCGTTAATTAATCCAGCCGCTCAACGAAGGAGCCAAGCCTCATTCCATGCTGAAAATCAAAGGGTCAGCTGCGTAGCGGCGAGACCTTGATGATGTTCATGCCCCCCAAGAAGGGCCAGGTCCGGGCGGCTCACCATCGGTGAGCCGCAAGGTTTCCCGGAAGCCCGTAGAGTCATCTTTGAGTCACCTGAAGCGACCTTGTTGTCGCTACAAGGATCGAGCGGGGACGGCTGTGGCGCCGAAGGCATTATCCGTTTAGCGCAATGCGGCCCTAAAGCGTTGGGAGCACTTTAGGCTTAGCATTTCGAAGAACTCACTGAATGCAAACTGTCGAACTCTTGGGGGCAGGGAAGGCAGCATCTTCTGGCTGCGGAATCCCACACTGAAGTGGCCTTGAGGCATCAGGTCGGTCAGCATAAGAAAGACCTCAAAACCAGCCTCACCCAAATCAAGGAAGCAGCGCACCAGGCTAAAAAGGGCAATGCCTCCAAAGCCTCGGGCGCGACGAAGGCCATACAATAAAGCGGCGTAACCCAAGCCCTCCGGGCCCTCACGCGTCAGCGCATCGAGATTCCAGCGCCCAAAAACTCGGATTGATGAGATCTGTTCTCGTTAAACCGCCTAAATCCCATCCTCGCCATCCCGTCATCACCCACCGACCCATCTAGGAGTCGAGGGATTTCAGGAAATAGGGGTTTTCTGTCAGGCACTAGATTAAACAAAAAGGCAGAACTTTAGTAGTGGTGGCCATTGACCAGTCCTTGCTGCGGCCTTCGTTTGAATCCGTTATCAAGGTAGAGCTTGTGAAAGAATCCGATGGGGCTATCCCCCCAGGAGATGGCCTTTCTTGAAAAGACATACGGCGAGTTTGAATGATTGGCAACACCACGATTGACCGTGACGGCCGTCGTATATCCTGCATCGATGACTTCTTGCATAATCTCTGGATTGTAGACGCCATAGGGATAAGCAAAGCTCTCGACAGCAAGGCCCAGGACATTTTCCAGTTGTGATTTACTCTCCCTGATTTCGAGCACCCTCTCATCAGGCGACAGGCGATGCAGCAGGGGATGGGAGTTTGTATGGGATCCAATCTCCACCCCGCCCTGCTGAATCAATCGCAAGGCATTAGCATCCATGATGGTTTCATCGCCATCCCGATCCCCATCGGCCAACCAGCGGGCGGGTTGACCCAGCAAGCCTGCCACGACATAAACAACGGCCGGGTAGGAAAACTCCTGAAGAATCGGGAATGCATGATCGACAAAATCCGCATAGCCATCATCAAAGGTAATCACCACGGATCGACGCTCTAGAGGTTCATCATGGAACAGAGCCCTTCGAGCGCGATCAATACTGATGACATCATGACCACTGGCCTTAAGCCAGCCCATGTGCGATTTGAACTTAGCCACAGGAACGGAATGAGCCTTCTTTTCCCGGTCACCCGCGATGCGGTGATAAAGAAGGATGGAGAGATTCGGGGTAGTCATGTGGTCTTCACCTTCGTTTGTGATGAGGATTCGATCAGGGTCTCATACAGCGCAATCGTCGAATCGACCATGCCGGATGCCGAAAATCGGCTACTGACACTCAGCCGAGCCTTCGACCCAAGCTGATGCCGTAATGCCGCATCATCCAGCAAGCGCCGTATACTCTGGTAAAGCTGGTCCGCATCACCATTCTCAAAGAAAAGGGCGTTAGACCCATCGCTAAAGACTTCCGGTATACCCCCGACGTTTGCCGTTATCACCGGGAGATTGCAGGCTGCTGCCTCAACAGCGGCCATGGAAAACGCCTCGCGCCTCGAAGGCATCAAAAAGATATCCATACCAAAAAGAAGTCGATAGACATCCTCTCGATGTCCAAGAAAGAGAACCTGATCCTGAAGGCCAAGCCTTTCGGCCAATGCTCGGAGAGTCTCGTAGTGGTTGACGCCTTCCGTTCGCCCAATGACGACCAGTTTCACATCGCGTCGATTGAGGCGGTGCAATGCTTCAAAAGCCAGATCATGTCCCTTGAAGAGCTCAAGGAAAGAGACCATGCAAAGAGCCGTTTCATGGCGCTTGATGTCCAACGCCTCGCGGACCGCCTCGCGTTCGTTTTGATCCTCCTGGGGCAAAGAGATGCCGTTGTAAATCACTTCGATTTTTGAGTCCGAAATTCCGCGATCGACCAGCTGATCTTTGACCGCCTTTGAGACTGCGATAATTTTGTCGGTGAGGTTGAACCTTAGATAAGAATCCATCAGATGAGCCGTTGAAACCGAGATCCTCCCGGTTAGGCGGGCGGCCCAGGCTGCATAGAGCGCACCTCTTGTCATGTGCCCGTGGATAAGATCGATCTTGAAGCGAAGCACATGAAGTGCGATCAAGAGCAATGAATAGAGGTCAAAATAACCATTGAGAGGAACGTGGTAACAGGGGATTTTATGAGATTTCAGTTGATCAGTGAGCCAGGAATCCGATGGCCCACAAAAGGAGACTCGATACCCTCTGTCATAGAGCCCTTTCATCAGGGTGACCAGATGCCTCTCGGCTCCCCCGCAAATATGGCTATGAAGAACAAATGTTACGGATGGCTTGTTCTCTAAGGAAACCTTGAACGCTGGCAGTGTATTCATGTTTAGGGCTCATGGGGAGGGATCGCCCTTGAGATTCTATCATCCGTTATGCGATTGGACAGTCTCAAGGGCCCCACACAACAAGCATGAACTATACCAAATGTATATGAGCCCAACCCATTGATAAATATGGGCCTCTTGCGAACCTTCTCTGAACGCTGGTTGGAGAAATTGGGTCATATCCACACTCTGACCAGCCCCAAGGATCTTTTCTTTGGCGCGAACGCGCCAGTTTCTGCAGAAGATAAGGCATCCCTGCCTCTGCATCAGTCCATTGGAAGCGACGTCACTCCTCGCCTAGCCCTTCCCGGGAAAAAGCCTGGTCGAACCTGGCTTCAACCGTTTACACGTGACTCGAATGTTCTCGAGGTGGCACTGGTAAAGACCCGGTTTATCACCGCATTCATTGCAAACGACTGTTCCATCACTCTTTCGTTGATCAACATACCAGCCGTACCTTGGGATTCGCAAAAGACTCGCGCATAGCGGTTCAGTTCACCCTCACTGCTTGCCCTTGATTTCGCCTGCTATTGGGCTGAGCATTTTGCTGGTGGAAGTGAATTTCCCAAAAGATCAAGATGGATGAACCCGTGCACGAAGCTGGACAGAAAAGACCTTCGTGGGATAGTGACCCTGCGTCACTTCCTTGAAGTGAGATGTGTTGGATCGTCGCTATTGTAACCTGCAAGTTTTTCGCAGTGACGGGCCGGTTTCAATCGGCAGTCCACCTTCACCCTGAGGGTCTCGTGACGGTCACCCCCGCTCAATGTCCTTCCCCTTAAAACTAAAAAAGGCCCCACTAGGGACCTCTATGCTTTTGCGCGTCTAACCGCCAGAATGACGCGCTTTTCAACCGCCAACTACTTAAGCCACCCTCGTACCGAGATGCAAGGCATTGTGCCAAAAAAACGATCTTCCAACCCTTTTGGGGCGGGCTATAGTTGGTCTCTTGACAATAATGCATAATAGCCTTACCTTGAGCTAGAAATTAAGCCCAAGGAGAACTTATGGCTACCTTAACGATTACCTCAAGAGGGCAAGTCACCCTCAGAAAAGATGTCCTGCAACACCTTGGCATCAAGCCAGGGGAACAAATCGACTTTGATAAACTTCCAGATGGTGAACTCAGGCTCAGGGCGTCAAAGCCGAAAGGAAATATCGACGGATTCATTGGGCTTCTCGCAGGAAGCACGAAGAAACCCCTCACTATCGAAGAGATGAATGAAATTGCATCGTCAGGCTGGGCGGGAGAACGATGAAGATATCCGTCGACACGAATGTTCTTGCGCGGGCCGTGCTTCAAGATGATGCGGAACAGGCGAGCCGGGCCGCCAAAATCCTGGAAGAGGCGTCGCTCATCGCTGTTTCGCTTCCCTGCCTGTGTGAATTGGTCTGGATACTGCTCGGAGGTGCTCAGCTTCCAAAGGAAAAAGTGGCCCAGGCGATCCGGGCACTGATCGAGACGAGCAAGGTCATGATGAATCGACCTGCGGTCGAAGCGGGGCTGGCTGTCCTTGCTGCGGGGGGGGATTTTTTAGATGGCGTTATCGCCTACGAGGGAAACTGGCTCGGAGGAGAAACATTCGTTTCTTTTGACAAGAAGGCCGTTTCTCTCTTATCAGGACAGGGACAGGATGCCCGCCTCTTGTGACAACCCCGCTTTTATATGATATCAGGGCAGCGCCATGATTTATGGCGGCGGGCTCTAGAATCAACTGCAACACTCTGTAAGTTAGGATGTTGCGATGGAAAAACCAAACGCCGATTGACGAACATGAGGGTTACTATTACCCTCCAAATACCCTCTCCAATCGCCCGGCCAAATGACTCGGAATACCCAGGTTGGCTTAAGAGAAGGTTGGGATATATTCCGGTCTGGCCGAACAATCCCATTGACGAAATCTTACTCGTTCAAGGCTGTACGCTCCGCTCGCTAGAAGAGGCATGACGATGAATCTGGATGGTCTAACTGAACAAGAGTTGATCGCACTGAACCGGGAAATCGTTGACCGAATAAAGATGATCCGACAACTACGCACGCAGGTTGCCATGGTCGAGTTCCGAATCGGAGAGCGTGTGTGGTTCCAAACCAATGAGGGTAGCATCATTAAGGGTACCGTTGTTCGATGGAACAAGAAGAGCGTCAGCATCGACGCTGACTGCGGCCATCGGTGGCGAGTGGGCCCGAGCCATTTGAATCGGGTTGAAGCTAAAGACATTACGCCACAATGAGAACACCGCTGATCAAGAGTCTCCCGGGCTAGTCCCGCATCAAAATCAACAAGAGATGAAAAAAGGGTGGGATCGGAAACAAGAAAATGGGACACTTTGCGAAGTCTTAATTGGTGTAGTAACCGTAAGACTCGCCCAATCGGGAGTTGTTTTAAACTCCCGTGAGCGTGTTTATCCCCCAACCCTCATCCAAAATGATCACTAGGCCTAAAAAGTCCATCAAAGTTTCTGGCCGTACTCAATCCGGCACCTAGAACTGAAATCGGGCGCACAACGCCGGAACCTTCCTTCAGGAGATTTACAAAATCCTCTCGGGGGCAGATGCGATAAAATCGATCGTGCGCTTAACTTTCGGGGCATAGGCGCTGTGGCAGATTCAGAATCAAGAGACAACTTTTAGGCGTAATGGTTGAAGTTGCCCTATGGTAGCCAGAAGGATCTTGTAGGTGTCCCTGTTGAAACAAGCATCACGCCCGTTCATAAGATTCCAGATGTCTTCTTCTGATCTGGCGCTACCGAGGTATGCCCAGTTCTCGATCAACAGCATTTCTTCGCCTTCTTTGATATAGGCAGGTCCATCGAAGGGCCATGTTCTGATTTTGAGTTTACCCAACCCAGCCAGTAGTCGAGCGTCATGAGCAAGTCTGGCTTCATCACCGATACACGCCCCGCGACACTTTTTTAACTGTCGACCAAAGCAGGGGGATCCCACCTTCACCTTCTCTAGCCCGATAATGGCTTTGCAAAGGTTGTGTTCTCCAGCGATCTCGGTGAGTGCCTTTAAGGCTTCGCGTTTACTCTTGAATAAACCGTACAGATTGGACGTTGTCGCAAAGTCCAGTGCATTGGCGTAGGCAACATGGACCTTCAAACCTTCGGATGCTTCTTTGAGCTGGATCGAGCACAGCTCGTTATTCCGGCGTAACTGGCGGTTGTGGGTCGGCTGAAGTTTCTTAACCAATGCCGCCTCTTGGAGTAATGCCCCAATCTCGCCACCCGTCCTGATGTGTTCAATCCTGCGTACTTGCTGTGACAGGCTCATTTCTTTGGCAGAAGTTACATCTGCCGTGAAATGGGACATCACGCGTTGGCGGATATTGACGGACTTCCCGACATACAAGGGGAGGTCGTTTTCACCGTAAAAGAGATAAACGCCCGGAGCTTCCGGTAACCCATCAATCATTGTCAGATCGATATGCATCGGTGTGCTCGGTCGACCTAGTAAGGCTTTGACGGCTAACTGAATGGTTTCCTGTGGGATCGTGGCTTGGATCTTCTCCCAGAACTGATGAATCAGCTGGGCATCTGCTAGGGCGCGGTGCCGTCCTGAAACTTTCAGGCCATGGCGTTCAATCAGGCTATCGAGATTGTGCTTGGGATAACCTGGGTACAGTCGTCGAGAAAGTTTGACTGTGCAAAGTGTTTTGGCGCTGAAATCGATCCCTTCCCGCATGAAGGACTGTTTCAGGAAGGCATAGTCGAATCGGGCGTTGTGGGCGACGAAGATACGTCCTTCCAGCATCTTGTAGACACGGTTGGCTAGATCACAGAATCTTGGTTCATTTGCCACCATCTCATTGCTAATACCGCTCAGGCTCTCAGTAAACCCCGAGATGCGTGTTTCGGGATTGACCAATGAACTCCATTCCTGAACGCCCGACTCATCAACCAGAATGATGCCGATTTCGGTTATGCGATCCAGAGACGCGGTAGCGCCGGTGGTCTCTAGGTCGACAAATGCGAGTTGGTGCATGGATTACGCCACTAGCACCGTATCGTCATGGGCATAGGCAGGGCTGCAACAACTTAATAGCACTAGATTCACTGAACTAATGCTCTCATTGCAATGCTCATTGCCCGGTATGATGCAGATAGTGTCGCCTGCAAACACATCAAACGTCTGGTCACCTAGATGCATGAGTCCATGTCCATCGATAATGTGATTTAGCGCTTCTGTTTCACCCATCACTGATTTCGATCCCCGTCTTCCAGCCGTCTGAGTGCGACCAAGTATTCCTGCCGAATTCGGTTTCGAGGAAGCATGGCCCAGCCCACTTCCATGTTCAGGCGACATAGGCCAAGACATTGAAGCGATCGCCCTTTTTGGCCGCGATGATCGTCTGCGGCCTTTATGCTGAGCTTGACGTAGTACGCCGTAATCATATTTTATCCTGGGGCATCAATTATTAATATATTTGCGCCGTCTATCTCGTTTTTGAGCATAATAAGCCATGGATACAAATAATTTTGTAGGTGGCTCGTGGTTGCAGGCTCGTTATGGCATAAATCTCGTGATGCCATTAACCGTGTTGAGCCGCATTGGTGGGCGTCGAACAACTCAAGAAGTTGGCGGCAGAAAAACAGAGACTTTTGTGGAAGGTATGAGGCCCGATTCGGATCTCCGTGGCCACCTGACGTTTCATCTTAAGCATGAAGTCCTTCATTTGGAATTACTCGCAAGGCTTTTTGAGAAGATCGAAGTAGCTGAGCTTGGGGCCTGGATCGAACACGAGCCCAATGGACAGTATGCTCGGCGGGCTGGATTTCTCTATGAGTGGCTTACGGGATCTGAACTCAAAATCCAAGCGAAGGTTGGGGGTGGCTACGTGGAGGTCATTGACGGTCAGAAATTAGTCGCGGCATCCGAGGGCCGATCTCTGCCCATACGAAAATGGCGAATCCGCGACAATTTACCGGGTACGCCCCATTTTTGCCCAATTGTGCGTAAGACCAATGATGTGGTCTTAGCTATGGCGCTTGATATTCAGGGGCTGCTTGGAGATCTGAATTCGGAGTTTGGCGAAGATGTCCTCATGCGTTCTGCGGTTTGGATGACTTTGCGTGAGAGTCGCTCAAGCTTAGCTATCGAAGGAGAAGCAGATCAGGCTGATCGGATCCAACGTTTTGCCGATGTAGTAGCACGTCGAATAGGGCAGGGATCATGGCCTTTGAGTCAGGCTGTGCTAGCAAAGTTACAGTCCGAAATATTGGGCCCGCTGACGACGCTGCAGCATATGGGGATTCGTCAGTCGCCAGTATTTGTAGGGGAGGCCATCCGCAATCAGGAAGTGGTCCACTACGTGGCCCCACCTTCAGAAGATCTCGAGCTGATGCTGGGGGGGGTGATGACTTTTCTGGACCGCACACAGGGTCAGTCATCGGTTATGAGAAGCGCTGTGGCGGCATTCGGTTTTGTTTATATTCATCCCCTTGCCGATGGAAACGGTCGAGTGCATCGTTTTCTGATCAATGATGTTCTGCGGCGCGATAAAGCCGTTGATGACCCGATGATACTGCCAGTTTCATCATTGATCGACAGAGATCCTTTGGAGCGCCGGGCCTATGATCGAATTTTGGATGGAATTTCACGACCATTAATGGCGGAGTTGTCAGGGCGCTATATCTTTGAGCCCACTCAAACAATCTATCCAGATGGAATCGCTTCCAATTTCAATTTTTGCGGCAATGAGATTGGTCGATCTTGTTGGCGGTATCTGGATTTAACAAGTCATGTTCTTTACATGGCCGATATCCTTGAGCGTACGATCTGTGAAGACATGCGGGAAGAATCTCGCTATTTGCGAAGTCACGCTCAGGCTCGGCAAGCCATAAAGGATGTTTTGGAAATGCCTGATACGCAAATCGATAGAGTAATTCGATCTGCATTGGTTAACCAAGGACGGCTTTCAGGGGTTCTGACCAAAGAAATACCTCTGCTCGCCATGCCGGGAGTATGGGATAGTATTGTCAGGGCAATAGATAGTGCTTTTAATAAATTATAGATTAATAATAAGACGCGTGTAAACGCTGGTCGAAAACCGCGTAATTTTGACGGTTAAGGAAATTTGGGTACAAAAAGACCCTATGGCCACTGACGTGGCTTTTTTTTCGTCTGAGGGTTGGGTCTTGGTCTAGACCCTAAGCGGTCATCCAGATTCCCCCCTACCTTCGTAGCATTTGATGAAATCGTAGACAAATAATTTTGAGTCAAACTCTATAATAGGTGCCTATGTGATGCGATAATGCACCACAGCAACGATGCTAGCAGAGGTAAGCACCATGGCAAGGCAAAGCATTACATTTACCGCACCAAACGATCACTGGCTTAACTCATTGGTAGAGAGCGAAGAGTACAGCAGCAAAAGTGAAATCGTGAACGAGCTGATTAGGAGGGCAAGAGCCCAACAAAATGAGCTAGAACTTATCCGCGCTCGGTTGATCAAGGCGGAAGATAGCAAATTCAACACCCAGTCTGCAGAGGAACTGAGATCAGAGTTCAAGGAAGAACTGCGGCGCGATGGGAAGATTTAGAATCACAGAAGATGCCAAGGAAGACCTTAGACGTATCTATCGATACGGCGTACTGACCTTCGGTGAAGCACAAGCCGATAGATATTACGACAACTTATTCGAGCGATTTTCACAAATCGCTAATGAGCCCTATCTATATGAATCAGTTGATTTAATTCGAAAGGGCTATCGTCGCTGTGTTTGTGGCGTTGACAATATCTTTTACCGATTAAGTGAGGATGGAACGATCGAGATTATAGCTATCCTTAGTAGGCAGGATTACCCTGAAAGCTTATAGCGATTTTTTTTTGAAGGCATGACCGTAGCCCGTTCTTCAGGCCTCAAATGGTTCAATGATTTTTCCATCGCAACGTCCTTCCTCAGCAGGTGTTGCACTCGATTTTAGAGCGTGCCAGGATTAACCTTTGATAGAGCGACTGCGCAATACTTTAGTTCTGGCTCCATGGATATCGGATCCATCGCATCATGGGTGACTTCATTAATCGCCAAATCAGTGCCGAAAACATCATTCCAATGGAATGGAGCAAAACAGCTTCCCCTCTGAACGCGATCACTGATCAATACGGGTAAAACCGATCTTCCACGCCTTGAAGTAATCTCTAGGTGATCATCACTGATGATGCCAAGATCTCTCGCATCAGCCGGATGGATCTCAATAAAAGGGGATGGATTGAGGGCGTTGAGCGATGCGATCTTTCCTGTTTTTGTCATCGTATGCCACTGATGAGGGAGCCTTCCCGTATTCAAGAGAAAGGGGTAAAGGGCATCTGGCGCTTCAGCAGGACCCGTGTAAGGTCGGGGCAGGAACCGGGCCTTCCCTCTGGGGGTGGGAAAAGCGATGGCCGGGGGAGGGCCACCATCGGTAGCATTTTTTAGATTTTGGCTGACGCCATCATTTAAATACCGGATGGGATGTCGATGCTGATGATCGTCGGGAGGGCAGGGCCATTGCAGGGGTGTTTCACGTAATCGCTTATAACTGGCCCCCCGAAGATCGTATCCAGTCTCGGGATTCCAGAAGAGCTTGATTTCCTCGAATATTTCCTCGGCCGAATGATAGGAAAAGGCCTCGCGGAATCCCATTTCAGCGGCAACGAGGGCGATGATTTGCCAATCTGGCATAGCCTCACCCCTGGGGGGTACCGCCTTTTGCATCAAGGTCATATTCCGTTCGGAGTTAATCATGACCCCTTCAGCTTCTGCCCAGAGGGCACCCGGTAACAAGATATCGGCGTAGGTGTTGGTTTCGGTCTCCTGGTAGGCGTCCTGGCAAATCACCAATTCCGCCTTTTGGAGGGCTTCGATGACTTTTTTGCGGTCAGGGATCGTCGCGATCGGATTGGTGCCGATTATCCAGCAGCCCTTGATGTCTCCCTTGCCCATTGATTCAAATAGAGCGATTGCGCCTTCCCCAGAATCGGAGCGAAGGCTCCCTTGTGGGAGATCCCATTTTTCCTCCACAAACAGTCTGTCGGCCGCTTCCTTGACGGATCGCTGTCCGGGCAGGCCAGGGCCCATGTAACCCATCTCACGGCCGCCCATGGCGTTGGGTTGTCCGGTCAATGAAAAGGGGCCACTTCCTGGTTTGCATATCGCGCCTGTGGCAAGGTGGAGGTTACAAAGAGCATTGGTATGAAAGGTCCCATGGGTGCTTTGATTCAGTCCCATCGTCCAGCAACTCACCCAGGCATGGGACTCACCGATCCATTCCGCGACTTTTAGGATGTCAGTAGCCTCCAATCCCGTAATTTGGGCGACCTTGTCAACGGGATAGTCAGACAGGAACTGGGGCATCACGTCCCAGCCCTCCGTCGAGGATGCAATAAAGTCCCTGTCAATTGTCTCGTGGATCAAGAACAAATTGAGTAGCCCATTCAAAAGGGCAAGGTCAGTCCCAGGATTGATTTGCAAAAAGAGGTCTGCCTTTTCGGCAGTTGCCGTTCGGCGGGGGTCAATCACAATGAGTCGTGCACCTCCTTTGACCCGCGCCATCATCCGATGGAAGAGCACCGGATGGCAGTCGGCCATGTTCGCCCCCATCACGAAAAACAAATCGGCCGAGTCAAAATCCTCATAGGATCCCGGAGGGCCGTCGGCCCCGAGGGACAGCCGATAACCCGCACCCGCACTGGCCATGCAAAGCCTGGAATTGGAGTCGATCCAGCGGGTTCGGATAAAACCCTTGGCCAGCTTGTTGGCCAGATATTGGGCCTCAAGTGAAATCTGGCCTGAGACATAAAATGCGAAGGCATCCGGGCCATGGTCATGAATGATGCGTTTCAGCCTCTGCGCAGTCTCCTGGATGGCCGGGACGATTTCCAAGGGCACTTTGGCCTCATCCTTTTTTTTTCGAAGCCAGGCCTTTTCAAGACGACCCGAAACGTGGATCGCCTGAAAACTGGTTTTCCCTTTGGAACAGAGGCGTCCAAAGTTTGCAGGGTGTGTCTTGTCCCCTGAAAGTTTGATGACCTGATTGTCGTCAACCTCCATGGTGATGCCGCAACCCACGCCGCAATAGGGGCAGACACTTTTAATCGTCACGAGGTCACCTGCCTTAAAAAAGGATGACCCTAACATACTGCAGAACACCCAATCTGGCCAGCGCCCAGGCCCTGTGTGTCACACATGGCATCTGCTCAGGGGTTCGATAGAGTGCCTCGAAGGCCTTCATATTTTGCCTTCCGCGCATTTCCAGGCTGTGAGCGAGGGCAAGGTCCTTTGGTGTCACAATTCCAGAGTCGGCGTGTCGCTGCAGTGTCCTCATGGGAAGATCCATTCGTCTTCGTCTCTTTGCTATTTCATCGTATTGATTGAGCCAGGTTGTTTCTGATTTGGTTAGAAGAGGAAATGCTTCAAGAGAGTCGCCTATTGAAGTCGAGGATTGGGAAGGGGTGGCAATGCAAATGACAACCATGCACTGAGATATCGCATTATTGGTGCTATGGTGCTATGGTGTCCGTGTTGTTACTTAAACGTGCCTAGAGGTAAATTGTATGAGTCGATTGACAATATCGCTTGATGACGCACTGCATCAGGCTCTCAAGGAGGCCGCAGCACGTCAGGGTCGTTCGATTGGAAAGATCATTGAGGAAGGCCTGATTCTTCGTGGCATCAAGCCGGTATCAACGGCTCGTGACTTGGTCGCCAAAGCCAGACTCAGGTCATCGATCGCTGAAGAAGATGCGATGAATCTCGCGGTTGATGAAGTGCGTGCTGAACGCAAGAACTGATGCCATCGTTGTACATTATTGATACGAATGTTCTGGTGGCTGGTCTGATATCCAGTAATCCGGCCAGTCCCCCGGTTCGTATCCTCGATGCCATGTTGAATGGCGAAATCATTTATGTCCTTTCCCCTGATCTTCTGGCGGAATACAGGGCAGTACTATTGCGGCCGCGGATTTCCAAAATTCACCGTCTGGCAGTTGATGAGGTAGAGGTTCTCCTGACCGAAATTGCAGGTAATGCTGTTTGGAGAGAGCCGGATTTAGAGTCAAAATTATGGGCTCCCGATCCCGGAGATGATCACCTTTGGCATTTACTCGACTTGGAACCACCTGCAATCTTGATTACAGGTGACCGATTGTTGCTCACCAATCCTCCCGTAGGACGAAGCTTAATTACGCCTGCTGGTTATTTCCTGAAAAGCTGAATCAGGCGCGATTCTCCTGATGAGTCTTCCATGATGGACGTTCACGGTATCCAAGGAGATGAGTTCAGATTGCGGAATGATGAAGCTACAACATGAGGTCGAGGATTGGGAATTATCTGCGCTGATGACGTACGATTCCGTTATTGATCCGGCCCTTTAATTCATGGAGGACGGGGCACCTCTGATCCCGCATGAATCAAGGGGGCTGATACAGTACATTTAAGGGCCCCTCAATAATCGCGCTTCTGAACGCTTCGTTGTGAAGTATCTTTACACCCTGCTTTGACTATAGACCAGAGCAGCCTAGCCTTAGCCCAATATCATAATTCTCTCTATTGGAGGAGCGCATGATCACTTTCAACATGCTGGAAGCCAAGTCGTCCTTATCTCGATTAGTGGATGCGATTGATCAAGGCCGAGAAAAGGAAATCGTGATCGCCAGAAACGGGAAACCTGTGGCGAAACTGGTACCTCCTGATACCGTGGCAAATGACCCACGCATTGGCATCGCGAAAGGACTGTTCGTCGTACCTGACGACATTGACGCGCATAACGAGGAAGTAGCCCGGTTATTTTTCGGGGGAGACCATTGAATCTTCTTTTGGACTACCCACGTTGCTTTGTGGGCCATCGCTGAGCCCACGGGTCTCATGCATGCGCTACGCTGAAGATTATTCAGGCTACGGGAATGAGGTGCTCTACCGCATGTGTGCCGAGCGGCCTCTGCATGCCGATTTCGACACCATCCAGTCCAAGTTCGCACTGATCGGACGTTATTACGGCGCAAGCCTTGAACGGCAAGTCAGATCCGCTGTCCCCACGAAAGAGGTGGTCGATGCCATTCGCCAATCAAATCTGGATGAACAGATTGAACGATTGAAGACCATAGATCGTCCTACCCAGGACAACCTGGGCATTCTGCTAGATGCGCATCAATACCTGACGAATTTTCTCGAATCCGTCACCGGCGTCAGAAAAACATCCCTCGCATCAAAATATCTCCATTTTCACGCGACGAGATCTGTTTTCATTTTCGATTCGAAAGCAGCTCATATGATCAGGAGATTTCTTCCGAAAGGGCATAAGACGTTCCCTTATGCGGGTCTTCATGACCTTAAATATGAGGCATTCACCCGACGGTGCATTCATTACAGAGACTATATTCTGGAACCCAAACTGGGTGCGTTGGCAACGCCCCGAATGATCGACATGTGAGTACGGCCAGAAACTTTGATGGGCTTTTTAGGCCTGGTGATCATTTTGGATGAGGGTTGAGGGGTAAACACCCTCACGGGAGTTGAAAACAACCCCCGATTAGGCGAGTCTTTGGGTTCTCACACTCAAAAACTTACTCCAGTGTCCCATTTTCTTGTTTCCGATCCCATCCTTTTTTCCTCTCTTCTTGATTTTGATGCCGAATTAGCTGATGAGGCATGTGCCAAAGGGTGCCCTCATTGTGGTCATGACGTTCTGCACCAATCACACTATCCGCGAAAACCCCGGGGCATTCATCCTGATCATCGCGAGATCTTTTCCTTTCGCTTCAGCTTTTGTTGTGCCGCCTGCCGTAGGCGAGTGACCACGCCGACCCTGAGGTTCATGGGTCGTAAGGTCTACATTGGCCTGGTCGTGGTTCTGGCCTCCTGTTGCGAAGGGCGAATCACGGCATGGTTTTCCCGGGTTTCCGCGCAGACGGGGATTTCGCTCCGCACGTTATGTCGATGGCGAATTTTCTGGACGAAGGCATTTCCCCGATCTTCGTTCTGGCGGGAGGCTTCGGGGCGGTTGATGCCACCACCCCCTGAAGATGTCTTGTTACCGCAGTCTCTGATGGACGTCTTCGCTTATTCCAGAGGCGATGGTCGTGTTGCGTTTCTCAGGCTCCTCAGTCCGATCACGACCGGCCCCGGTATCACGTTCCGTGATGGTCACCGATTTCACGCAGAGGATGCGGCTCGTTCATAACGTGATGACTCGATAGCCTTGCCTCCAACGCCAAGGTGCCGCCGGTACCGCGTTATCCTGGAGGATCCATGAACCCGACCCATGCCTCGCACCGCGATCAATGGGCGCGCTTGCGCTTTTTAATCGTCGGCCACCTTTTGGCCGAGCCCCCAGAACACGGGGCGCTCTTTAAAAGCCTCACCGAACTTGCCAGCAAAACCTGGCGGCATCCACTTAATGGAGAGCCCATAACATTCGGTGTCTCTACCCTTGAGCGCTGGTACTACAAAGCGCTTAAGGCCCATGATCCGGTCAACACCCTTAAGAACCGCCTCGGAAGTCACTACGGTACCTTTCCCAGCCTCTCGATCGAAGTGAGAGACCAGCTGGTCGGCCAGTACCTGGAGCACCCCGGTTGGACCATGAAGCTGCATCACGACAACCTGATAAGCCTCAATCGGGCCTCAGGGCGGGTGGTTTCTTCTTACCCCACCGTCCGCCGTTTTCTAAAGGCCCGAGGACTCTTCCGAAAGGCACGCCCAAAGCGGCAAACCGCAGGGGCTATTGCAGCCCTAGAACGGCTTGAGCAGCGAGAAGTTCGAAGCTATGAGGTCGAGCATGTCGCGGCCCTTTGGCATCTGGACTTCCATGTGGGCTCAAGGCAAATCCTCAACCGCTCTGGCGAATGGGTGACGCCCAAACTCCTCGGGATCCTGGATGATCGATCGCGGCTGGTCTGTCACCTCCAGTGGTATGGGGATGAGACCGCCGAGAGTCTCATCCATGGCCTCAGTCAGGCCATCATGAAGCGAGGGCTTCCCCGCGCCTTGATGACGGACAATGGCGCCGCCATGGTGGCCGGCGAGACCGTACAGGGCCTCAATGATCTCGGCATCCTTCATCAACGAACGCTGCCTTACTCGGCCTACCAGAACGGCATGTCGGGTAAATCATCCCCTCCATCCTCCTGATGGCCGATTGATTCAGGTGCGGTCGATGAACCTTTACCTGACGACCCTTTCCGCTCCAGAAGACTAAGGGAGTTCCCCACGATTTCGGTCGTGGTTTGCTCAAGCCCTTCCTTGTTCTTCCATTGCCGGGTCCGAAGGCGGCCATCGATATACGCCAGCGACCCTTTCTTGAGGAACTGGCTGGCGATTTCTGCCTGCTTTCCAAACAGGACCACACGGTGCCATTCAGTCTCTTCTCTCTTTTCCCCAGAGGTCTTGTCCCTGAAGACATCGGACGTCGCCAAGGCCAGATTGACAATGGCTTTTCCCTCCTGGGTGTAACGGACATCAGGGTCACGGCCCAAACGACCGATCAGTTCAGCGCGATTCAACATAAAGATTCACTCCACCCGACCGCACCCGGGAAGCTAAGGAAAAGTCATCCCGTAAGTGCGGTCACGGGATCAAAAGAGAAACCCGGGATCTTGTTTCCTATGGAGAAAAAATCTCCGGAGGAGGGTGATGAAGGGATCGTGATCCTTTCATCATTCAGAGGCTGTTTTTGGACTGCGCCCAGCTAGCGCGACTTCGCATCGATTGATGGAGGTCACAACAGTTCTCCCCAATGGAGTGACTGAACGTGAGCATAGGTTGGGGGATAGGCGCTTGAAGTGGAGGAGATAGAAATCATCAAAACGATGATTTCGAGAGCACTACGTAAGGTGAACATCAAGCTAGGCTCGATGTCTTCCAGTTCATTGAAAGAGACCAAAAAAAAATGAGTGAAACGCCAAGACCTTATAGTCGTCCCGTCTTTGAAAAATCCATCGAGCTTCGAACGGAAACTGCGCAACGCGTGATGGAAAGAGAGTTTGGACGGGTCGAAAACGCCCTCTACAGCCTGGAGGTGATTTTGAGGATCATCGGAAAGCCGGAAGCGGTGGATGTCATTGAATCATCCGTGAATCAGCTCCTGATGGATTGCATACGGCAAGTGGAGGAGGAACAGGATCGATTTAAGAAGCTCATGGACGATCATGGGATTTCGGAACCCCCAAACTACACCCAAGCCAGAGAAATACGGGTAGCCGTATCATCGCCTCAAGTGGGGCAGTATTTGTTGTTGGTTCAAAAGCTGGATGAGCTGATTGCGCGAATGGATGCCCTCTGGCTCATGGGGGTTCTCAGTAATCAACAACGGGCTGATGGCGCTTATTGTTGGCAGCAATCGATACTGCATATGGGGCGAAAGGTTGCCGAATTGCAACGGAGAGGTGGACGATCGGTTGTTCGTGAACGCGACTCAAATAACGATCCGGAGCCTGCGAAATAGGGTGCAAAGGAGGAGTGAAGGAGGAGTTGCCTTTGCGGAAGCAATGGAAAAAAGTGAATCTATATATGGATATTCTGTCAGAATAATGCAAAAGCCCGCATAAACTCACGAAATATAAGACAGGAATCCAGTATGTTGCTCGATTTTAGAGTGCGTAACTACCGATCCATACGCGATGAACAGGCGCTGAATCTCGTTGCTTCAACTCCGGATAGGTCCTTCAGGGAGACCCATCTGGTCCCCACTGGCCTGAAGTCAATCCCGTATGCCATTAGATCGGCGGTTCTCTATGGACCGAATGCCAGTGGTAAATCAAACCTCCTGCATGCACTGGATTTCATGCGGGCTGTCGTTGGAGAGTCGGCGACCGGCATGGTACCGGGTGCGCTGTTCAATGTTCAGCCCTTTCGGTTGGATGCCGAGTCTTCGGGTCAACCGACTGAGTTTGAAATCAGCTTCCTTATGGGGGGGCTTAGGCATCAGTATGGATTTACCATGACGGCACAGCGCATTCTGCATGAGTCATTGGTGGTCTATCACACCGCAAAGCCCACGCAGTGGTTTCGGCGCGCCGTTTCTGCGAATGGAGAGAGTTATTCCTACGAATTCAGCAGTGCACTAACTGGGCCCAAGAAGCTTTGGCAGGACAGCACACGGGCTAATGGGCTTTTCCTTTCAACAGCAGCACAGCTGAACAGTGAGCTTCTGGGCCCTGTTTTTCGGTGGCTTACGGACAGTATCCTGTTTCTTCCCGCACACGCCATGGTGGATCACAATTTCACTACGGCGATGCTTGCAACGCCTGAGGGGAGGGCGCAGATTCGCGATTTCCTGAGCACTGCGGACATCAGTATCGATGACATCCAGACCATCACCCGAAAAGGTTTCCGTAATCAGTTGTTGATCCAGGCGGGTGGTATTTCCCATTCCAGCATGGAAGAAGATGAATTCCTGGTGCCGGTGTTTCACCACAAGACACCACACGGGAGTGCGCGGTTCGAGCTTCAGGATGAATCTCAGGGAACTCAGAGACTGTACTCGCTCGTCGCGCCGATTCTCGATGTGTTGCGGGAAGGCCGCATTCTCGTGGTGGATGAATTGGACAGTAGCTTGCATACCCTCCTAGTCCGGCGTTTGATCAGCATGTTCCATGATTCTGAAATCAATCAGAATGGCGCACAGCTGATTTTCAGCACGCACGATACCTCCCTGCTGGATCATGGCCTGTTTAGGCGGGATCAGATCTGGTTTACGGAAAAAGACAGGGCGCAGGCCACTCACCTATATCCATTGACCGATTTTAGCCCCAGGAAGAATGAGGCTTGGGAACGGGGTTATCTGGGGGGGCGCTATGGAGCAGTTCCTCTTTTTGGAGACGTTCCCTCCGCAAATCAGGCATCCAGTTCGGATCCCGCCTCCCGAGATGGATCCTTGGGGGCACGGGCCTAGCATGGGAAAAGATAATCAGCCCAAACATCGCCAGTTCGGCCGAGATCTTCGTCGCAGACCCCCTTTTAAGGAAGCCTCCGAGCGGTTATTGATCGTTTGTGAGGGTTCAAGGACTGAACCCAATTATCTTGAGGAAATACGACAAGAGTACAAATTGGCTTCGACGAGAGTCCGAGTTCATCCGAGCTTATTTGGAACGGGCCCGCTTCAGGTGGTCCAGTTTGCTGAGCATCTCTTCCTTAATGGGGATCAAAACAAAAATATTGCACCCCGCGACTTTGATCGAGTGTATGCCGTTTTCGATCGGGACGATCACGAAACCTACCATAACGCATTGTCGAAGATGGCGTCCTTAAATGGACGCTGGAAGAACAGGGAGAACAGCAAGGTTTCCTTCAAGGCGATTGCATCGGTTCCATGCTTCGAACTGTGGCTTCTACTTCATTTTGAGGATGTTCAGGCTCCGGTCGAGCGGACACAGATTTATGAGCGTCTCCAACGCTACCTTCCCGATTATGACAAGGGGCAATCGGGCTATTGGGCTTCAACCAAACTGAATCTCTCTCTCGCCATTGAACGAGCGAAAATCAGACAAAACCATTCGACCGCTCATGATGGAGTTCAGCCATACACGGATATGGATCGATTGGTTCAGAAACTGATCGATCTTAACCAGCGATATTCGGCCTAGCCTTCATCCATTTGAATCAGGTCCTTCAGGCAGTCGAAGGCCTCAATTGATTCATTGCCGATATGGATTTCACCCTTTTCCAGCCAGTCGAAGCTGGATTCCGGCAATTCATCAGCTTCGATGCCATTGATGAAAGGCAGTACCAAATTCCAGGTCAATTGAGCCTCCCCACGGCTAAAGCCGGGGGATTCCGGACTGGAAAGTTACGCTGCATAGCGCACCTCCACCTCGACGGTCATTCCAACCGCAGCAGTGAGCGTGTTGATAGCGGCCTTTACGTCTCTATCGTGCTGAGTTCCACACTCGATACACTCCCACTGCCTTACCTTGAGTCCTGCTCTTCCTTGCGGTCCCGTCAGGGCGCCACAGGCTGAACAGATCCTCGGCGAAACGATGACGTTACAGGAAGTTCAGGAGGACACGGACGTCTACCTGATTCCGGATGAATCCATCACCAATGCCAAGCAGGCGTATCGTTACATCGAAAAGCACTGGAAAACGCTATTCGAGGTGCTTCTGGAAGAGTGGATTGTCGATCCAAACCTATGGCCTCAAAAGCGAACTCTAAAGTTATTTCGGGAATGGTTTGAACCCATTTATTGCGGCATGGTGTGGGATCTTGCGCCCGGGCCTATTGAAGTCGAGGATTGGGAAGGGGTGGCAATGCAAATGACAACCATGCACTGAGATATCGCATTATTGGTGCTATGGTGCTATGGTGTC
>Ga0194037_1000785_pt1 | contig 24699 bp, 23 predicted proteins | sample JunL306m_MetaG_FD_148653 | JGI IMG/M metagenome (GOLD analysis project Ga0194037, IMG submission 148653) | Anoxic zone freshwater microbial communities from boreal shield lake in IISD Experimental Lakes Area, Ontario, Canada - Jun2016-L304-6m | ecosystem: Environmental > Aquatic > Freshwater >...
GGGAAATAATAACTCATTATAAAGCAGTTAATTTGTAATTTCTTAATTAATTAGAGTTTAAGCCGATCTCTCCACCATAACAGGCGCAGCACTGCGCAGCCAAAGCAGAGCAGCGACAGCCAGGGTGCTGAAGGGTGGTGTATCCCGCGCAGATAAAAAGCGAGAGCCACCAGCAGAGCCGTCCAGGCCAGTTGATGCAGCCAGCCATGCAGCGAGCGCAGCAGTTCGCGGCGATCATCCTCAGCCAGATGTACGGCCAACTCGCCCTGTTGCACGGTATCCACCAGATGACGGAATTTGACCATAGTCAGCGGCAGCTGTTTCAGTTCATGACCGACAACACCCCAGAGGCTGTCATGCTCGCCGAGAGCACGGGTCAGGTTGGCTTTGAGGATCGGCAGAATATCCTTGATGCCATTAAAGTTTGTAATAAAACTGGTGCCAAGACCTTCAATGATAGAGCTGACCCGCATGACATAAACGATCTCCTGAGGTAGTTTGAAGGGGTACTCTTTCAACGCATCCATTATGCCGAAGGTCAGCTCCTGCATGCTGGAGGCGCTCAGATGCTCATCGTCAAAGATCCGGAAAATCTCTTCCGCCAGTCCAGTCAGTTCGTCTTGGGGCGCCCTGTCGGTAACGACACCCAGTTTGCGGGTGGCCTGTACCAATAGTTCGTAGTCGCGCTCGTAGGCAGCCTTGACAGTGTTGATCATGGCCAGGCGGGTGGCGTTGGGAATTCTGCTGACCATGCCGAAATCGAGCAGTACCAGTTCACCTTGAGACGTTACCAGTAGATTGCCGGGATGCGGGTCAGCGTGAAAAAAACCTTTGACCAGCATCTGTTCGGTGTAGAACAGCACCAGTTTTTCCATCAGTTTCGGAAAAGGAACCTGGAGGCGGGCCAACCCTTCCATGTCGTCAAAGCGGACCCCCTCCTCAAAACTCATTACCAGGGCATCGTAACTGCTGACAGCAGGGTAGGGGACCGGCAGGCGTACGCCGGCATTCGGGTAGCTGCGGCGGAAGCGCTCCAGATTGGAAAGCTCTATCTGCATGTCAACTTCCTGAAGGATAGTGGTGCGGAAGGCGGCCAATACGGCCTCGATTGAATTGCGGGTGTATTCTGAAAAAAGCGGGCGCAGCAGAATTAAGAACCAGCCCAGCAGGCGGATGTCTTCGCGTACCACGCGCTCGATCTGATTGCGGCGCAGCTTAACGGCCACGTGATCGCCATTGTGCAGGGTGGCGCGATGGACCTGGCCGATAGAGGCGCAGGCCAGAGGTTGCTGGTCAAAATGACTGAAGCAGGCTCCATTTCCAAAGGAGCGCACAAAGACAGCCTGGAAATCCTGCGCCGGCATAGGTGTGAGTTGATCATGCAGTTGCCGCAACTGCTCAAGATAGCGGCTGTCAAAGAAATCCGCTCGTGTTGCCAGTACCTGCGCCAGTTTGATAAAACTGGCCCCCAACCGCTCAATGGATGTCACCAGAGCAGCCGGTTCCAACGGTTCAACTCGTAGCCAAGTATTTTTTCTGCGTATCAGCAGAAAAAAGGTAAGAAGCACCCGGAAAACGGCGTAGATCCTGACCGGATGATAGAGCCGGAACAGCAGTAAAAGTCTGATCACAGGCTCAAGGCTGTCCCTGGCGCAACTTTTCAAGTTCTGCCCGGAGCGCCTCAACATCGGCGCGGGTCGCCAACCCCAGTTCGTCAATAGCTTCCTTCAGCATCTCCTTGATATTTTCCTTGAGCTGCTGACGTTCCTCACTCCCTTTTGCGATAGCCTGTTCAAAAAAATCACGCGCCTTACGGTCATTCTCGTCCCTGAAAATCCCGGCCGATTCTCCGGCTTTCTCAAGTTTTTCCTTGGCCAGCAGTGCGCTGCCCAAACCGAAATAAAACAGTTGCTCCAGTTGTGCTTTCATGGTGGTAGTCTCCTCTTATTGTTTAAGCAACTGATACGATACTTCTGCCAGCACGCACTCATGGGCTGCAATCGTGGCGTCAATCCCGGCGTTGCCGACGGCACCCCGACCTGTCCAGTCGTTTCCCTGTCTGATGTAGAGACTGGTGAGTGTCTGACGGATGCTGCGCTCCGCCTCTAAAGGGTTTTGGCGCGCCTGCTCAATCAGCGAAGCGTGAATCGATTCATACGCATCTTCATACCTCTGCTCAACACAATGGTTAATTGACATAGGCAACTCCTTTACGTTTTATTCTGGACTAAACCGGTCTTTTTCGGATAATACGTAATAAAATTATTTTGTCCAGAAAAATGAGCAGTACTTTTGGTTATACTGCGTCAGCAGAGAATCCCGAAAACCACAGACCAGGCGAGGAAAAACATGAAAAATTTCAAGAAATATTTATCTGCGAACGACCTTTTTGCCCGTCACAGTGGCATTGAACTGAACGACGTCGCTCCGGGAAGGGCGCATGCCAGCATGAAAATTGAACCGTATCACTTGAATGCTGCCGGCACCGTGCATGGCGGCGCCATATTCACCCTGGCAGACTTTGCCTTTGCCGCAGCATCGAACTCGCATGGCACGCTGGCTATGGGAATCAGCACCAGCGTTTCTTTTGTCAAAGCGGCAATCAGAGGAACATTATACGCTGAAGCCGAAGAGCAGGTACGTGGCCCCAAGCTGGCATCATATCAGGTAATGATTACCGATGACGAAAAAGCGGTCGTAGCTATTTTTCAGGGGATGGTCTACCGGAAAAAGGAAGTATTGCAGCTGGTGGGGGATGCAGACACATCCGGCTAAACACAGGCCGGCTTCAGCCGCCGCCCAGCAGTGGAAAAAGTGCCAGAATGTCTCCTTCAGTCAACTCGTAGTCAAGTTTGACGTGGCGGTGATTGCAGATCATAATTCCCAGTTCTGCCGTAGACAGCCGCAGTAGTTCTGCAACGGCAGCTACCGTTGTTCCGGGCGGGTAGTCAGTTGTTTCGACATCGAAGCGACCGGTACGAAATGAAGCAAACAGTTTAACGGTTATTTTCATAGCTTCACTCCAAAAAGGAAACCACCAGCAGAGTCTGTCCCGTGGCAACGGATGTTATCTCGTTCAGAGCAGGTATACGCTGCTGCAGCTCCTGTAATTCTTCAGGTTCAAGCAGGATCCCATGAGCTAAAAGCGTTGGTCCAAGTTCCGTCATAAGCAGATTGAACAGTTTGAGCGTTACGACGCCGTCTTCCGGGACAGCTGGGCCGGTATGTATCAAATGACTGATGCCCTGGCGAAGAGCCGCATAAAAACCACCCCGCCGCATAGTTGCACCAACCAGGCCCGGCATGGCTGCCGATAGTGCTATGCGGGAGCCATCCTGAAGGATTGTCTTTTCAAAATCGTCTACCGGACAGTTATCACAGAATACCGTCGTAATTCGTTCGGTAACATATTCCTCAGGAATGGCAAGTTGCCCGCAGAGCAGGTTTTTGAGAGAGCAGCCGATGGTTGCCGGTAATGTAATTCCACGTTGAAACAGAGCAAAGAACCGCTCCAACTGGTCATTGGGCAGTTGAATGTTCAGGCGGACAGACGGAATGTGGCTGGGTGATCGATCGGCGTTTGAAGGGGACACGTGTCTCTCCAAAAGAGGCGAAGCAGACTCGATCTGCTTCGCCTCTACTAGGTTCATCTACCAGTTGAAGACGTCGTCCAGTTCTTCGTCCTTCATCAGGAAAGTCTGGTTGTGGGGGGCAATTGATTCATTGTAGAAGAATCGTGGTAAGCGGTCATGGTGTTTTGTAAAACCGGCCCGGGTGTTGAAATCCCGTTCAGCAGAAAGTACTTTCTTGCCCAGTGCAACGACATCATCACCAGTCATGGTGATGCCATGGAAAGAGCCGAGCATATCGAGCAGCGCCTGGAACGTTTCGGGCTGATCCATAATCGCAAACGCGATGAACAGGCACATACCGGTGGAGTCTATGGCTGCCGTAGCAATCTGCAGGTTACGCGACAAATCGATCTGACCTTCTGTCTTGAGTGGATCAACATCGCCGCCAACCTTGAGAATGTTCGTGGCAATTGCATAACCGGCTGTGTGATCTGCGCCCTGAGTGGTAGTGGCGTATGTCACGCCGATCCCCTGCACGGCCCGAGGATCGTAGGCCGCCATAGCCTGATCCTTGACAACCGGTACCCGCTCAACCGCAAAGACCTTGCCGGTTATTGTCGCGCCGCAACCGAGTATTCGTCCAAGCGGCGTACCTTTCCCTACCTCTCCCACCAGTCGGACGGCACCTTCTTTGTCACCGAATTCTATCAGTCCGGCATCCATCGCTATACCGATGGTTACGCCCATCTCCATCGTGTCGACACCAATGTTGTCATCCATATAATCCAGCAGGGCAACAGTATCCAGATCGTCAATACCGCAGTTACCGCCGTGGGCCCAGGTTGTCTCGTATTCGGGTTGCTTGGTGAGATAATTGCCATCCTTGTCGTTGTAGATACCGGAACACTGGATCACACAACCGCGATGGCAGCCGTGAGTAGCCTTGCCACCACGCTTGATTTCAAGTTCAGCCTGTGCCTCACCGCTCAATTTTGATGCGCCGACGTAGGTTCCGGTCTTGAAGTTATTGGTCGGATAGCCGCCCGCCTCGTTCAGAATATTGGTCAGAACGTTGGTGCCATAGGCCGGCAGACCTTCGCCGGTAACCGGATGCTTGCGGAGTCCTTCGACGAACTTGCGGTTGGCATCCCGATAGGCGTCGGGATCTTTCGGGGGGCGCATTTTAGCACCGGCATCGTCAATAATGATTGCCTTTACATGTTTTGAGCCCATGACAGCGCCGACGCCACCCCGGCCACAGTGACGGGTTGGACGGAGTTCAGGATCGGTGCAGGCGATAGAAGCGGCCAGAAGCATACGCTCACCGGCGCTGCCGATGGTCATGTAGGCAACCTTGTCACCGTACTCAGTTCGCAGTTTTGCTACAAGTGGGTAATTGTCAAGTAGTTTAAGGCTGTTATCGACGATTACCTGGATGCCATCTTTGTTAATCACAATTTTATAGAGGTCATCACCAATAGGCTTGCCTTCAAGCACTACAGCAGCATAACCAAGGCGAGCCAGTACCTGAGCAGCCTGTCCGCCGGCGTTTGATTCCTTGATGGTACCGGTCAGCGGGCTTTTGCAGCCGACTGACAGACGTCCGGTCATCGAGCCGGTTGTACCGCTCAGCATACCAGGAGCAATGACCAGTTTGTTTTCAGCACCCAGCGCGTGAGCAAGAGGATGAACCTCTGCGGCGACCATTAGAGATGTCATCGCCCGACCGCCAAGTCCGGCATACTCCCCAAGAGGTCCGTAGGTTACCTGTGGTCCTCCTGCGGCTCCAAAATCAATCCGTGCAATCTTGTCCATAGTGATTCTCCTTTCCCTTTTGCTGTGCTGGCACAGTGAAATCTCCTTTTCAAAGGAAGGCAGCGCAGTTTCCAGCACAACCCAATGGCCGATTGCCATGGGGAGACCCTTTAGGCAGACCGGCTCGGAGTAAACGTAACGAATGTTGCGGGTGGGCAGTTGTCAGGCTGCTGCCTCGACGTGCTTAAGGATTACAACGCGATAGCTGCTGAAACACTTGCGGCTCAAACAGCCCCAGAATACTCCGGCACCATAGGCAATTTGTTCGAGGAAATATATACCACAATAGTGAAAAAAAGAAAGGTCCGGTTTTTTAATACTGAAATCAACTCCACTTGCAGTGATGAGAACTACTGCCGGAATGAGTAATGGCCAGGGACCGGGAACTATAAGGGATAATGCGATTAACGGTATGGCGTAGTAGCGTATCAGGTGATAGCAGAGGTAATAGATCAGGCTGCCCAGAGCACGCATTCGTCCGGCCAATAGCGTTCCGATTGAGATCGGAAGCGAGCGACGGGTGAAACGGGCCCTGATCGCCACGACATCAGCCAGGAGAATGCCAGCCGCCAGCGGCACTGTCCACCAGTCAGCCAATGGAGCTACCAGGCAGAGGATCAGCACAGTTGCCAGAAGCGGTGGAATGACCATCTGTTTGCGGCGTTCCGGATGGCGCAGTTGCAGCATTCCTTCCGACGTACCATAGTCAAAACGGCGTGACATGAATGAACGGACCGAACTGCGGTGTTCATGCAGAATGTTTCCGGCAGGTAGATAACTGATACTCCAGCCGGCATCACGTAAGCGCCAGGTCAGGTCAACGTCTTCGCCGACATGCATACTCTCTTCGAAACCTCCGGCAGAGGCGAAGGCACAGCGACGCACCAGCAGGTTACAGCTGGGAAGGTAGAAGGTGTCATGACCACTACTGCCACTGCGGGACCGTGAGCCGAGTGAGAGGCTGGACATGACCGCTTCATAACGATCAACGGCTGACTCGCTGCATAAACCGTCGACCTGGCCACCTACTGCAGCGGTGCGCTTATCTTCGAAGGCAGGAATCAACTCGTCAAGCCAGGAAGAAGACGCGCTACAGTCGGAATCGATAAAAGCAAGAATCTCTCCCTGTGCTCTTGATGCGCCGATGTTGCGAGCTGCGGCGGGCCCGCGACCGATACCGCCCGAGGGTAGCACCAGTGCACCGTACTCGCGGGCAACCTCAGGCGAAGAATCTTTACTTCCGTCATCTACAACAATTATGTGTATTTTATCGTGCGGATACGAGAGAAGTGAGAGGGAATCGAGACAGCGCCGCAACTCTTCGGCGCGATCCATGACCGGTATGATAATACTAACGTGGGGAAGGTCTCCTGATAGCTTGGGGGCACTCCAAACCTGTTCAACAAATCCTTTTGTTACCAGCTGTTCCATGACAGCCGCTTCCGGTGCCGACGGAGTAATTGTCTGGCCGTTCGCACCGCGTCCAACTAATTCGGCGAGTGACTTGTTGAGGCGTAACATGGAAAGTGGATTTCGGGAGAGGAGGAAGAAAGATCCCTTTTTTTCCAGCAGGTCCACGCCAGACCTCAAACGGTAATTCATCAGGCACTGCCCTCAAGGAGCCCTTCCTCTTCAAAAATACGGATCAAACTATCAACAGTACTGTCAACTTGTAGAGTGCTCACTTTTCCGGCCCGAGCCTTGATACCGCCGGAAAGCAGTGAAAGGATTCGCTCGAAAGCCGGCAGACTTGGATCGGGAGTTACCACCCGGACGGGGTCGGGACGCGGCACTGCGTAATCCTCGGCAGCCAGATAGGCACCGGTTGCGCCAATTTCCCAGAAGGGAAGTCCCAGGTTGGCCAGATCCCATGACTCTACCGGAACGGTAATAGAGCGGGTAATATCATCAACGGAAGGATAACGGGGAATACGGACTTCCTCAAAGAGGACAACACAGGGAAGCGGTGCCGAAACATTCTGCCGTGCGCCTCGGTCGGATGAGCGCAGGGCCGTGATGCCCGTTTTATCAAGTGCTAATTCGTTGGCTGCAGTAATACAGGGTATGCCTGCCGAGGCTGCTGCCAGAGCGGGTGCCGGATCATCACCACGATCAACCAGTCGATTACCGCTAAAAAAAAGCGCCGGAGACAATATGGTGAGGATACGGGCCAGAACACGGGCATCCGCCATCGCGTCGGCACCTTCGCAGCCATGATCCCAGAAACGGATCGCCCGATCGGCACCCATGGCGCACCCGACTCGCAGCGTATCATCCAGATGTTTCGGACCGATTGCAAGCACGGTAACCCGGGCAGACAAGGTATCCTTGAGAAAGAGAGCTTCTTCAAGTGCAGCCAGGTCGGCCGGGTTTGGGATTCGTCGCAAACCACGCTCGCTGATAGTCGCGCCACGGGCTGTCAGGCGGGCAGGGGGGCGGGGATCGTTTATTTCGCGGAGGAGTACGAGGATATCAAGTTTGTCTGTGGGCATATGTGACTCCATAATAATTCTAAATTTTGAATTTTGGATTTTGAATTGAACTCATACATTCATCATTCAGCATTCAAAATTGCCGTTACGTCATCCGGTAGGCGACACCGCATCCGCCACGCGGATAGCGCCAGCGAGTAAAGGCATCGCGAAGACAGACAACGTAGCAGGTACCGCATTCGAGGCAACCGTCATAGACAAACGTCATTTTTTTGTCTTCTTCCGACCAGCTATAGCAACGGGCAGGGCAGGAGTTGACGCAACCCCGGTTATCACAGGCAACGCACTTGCTCGCGTCAAGGATAATGTGCGGTTCACGATCTATGGTAAAACTGGTGAAGTCAAAAATTTCATCGATATTCATAGTGATCTCCAAGCGCTGAAGCCATCCGCCAGCAGTTTTCCAAGTCCGACTTTCTTCGTGGCGCTCTGCAGAAAAACGCGTGTTACGTTGTTTTTGGGAATGCCGTCGATTTTGTAGACATTCTCCATAAAGTCACACATCATCTCAGGGTATTCACGGTAGATGCGATTGTTGTGCAGCATATGCGGTGCCTTGCGGAAGAGCTTGAGATCTTTGATGACGTAACTCTCTTCAAGCATTTTTTTGTAGACCGACAGACCCTGCTTGCTGAAATCACGGGCGGCATGAGCTGCGACAGCTGCTTTGCCGGCAATAATACCCGACTGTGAGGCGAGGTTGATGCCTTCGAGATTGAGCCCGGTTGCATTACAGAGTGCCGCTGCGTCCCCGGCCACCATGATGCCGTCTCCCACCAACTCCGGAATCATATCATAACCACCCTCCGGAATCAGATGGGCAGAATATTCCTGAAGTCGACCTCCGCTGATCATTTTAGCCATCTGGGGCTGTTCCATAAAAGCATTCAGGAGATCATAGGGGGTCTTGCCGCTGGTACGCAAACTTGCCAGATGAAAAACCAGTCCGACCGAAATCGAATCATAATTTGTATAGAGGAAGCCGCCGCCGCGAACGCCGTCAGTGCAGCCGACAAATTCGTTGGCAAAACCCTGGTCACGTACCAGACCAAAGCGGTCATCGATCATTTCGCGCGGCATGTCAATCAGTGCCTTGACGCCGACCGCAACCTGCCCCGGGTCGAATGTCGGTTGACGAAGACCGGCTTTTTTTGCGGTAAACGAGAGAACACCATCTGCAGCGATTACAATCGGAGCGTTGATCTGCCCTTCACGTCCCTGGATGGTAACACCGGTTATGCGGCCATCTTTTTTTACCAATTCATCGACGGTGGCACGGGTAATCAGCGTCGCTCCGGCCTTGACCGCCTCATCCGCCAGCCATTTGTCAAAACGGGGACGAAATATGGTGTACCCGTTGTAAGGGGGCTTATCGAAGCTGCCGGCCTCTATGGTGGTGTTAAAGCTGGAATCACCGGTCATAAAGGTGACACCCTTCTTGATAATATGCCGCTCCAAGGGAGCGCGATCCCAGAAATCGGGGAAATATTCTTCAAGAGACGGCATACGATGCAGTACGCCACCAAACATATTTTTCTCGCCGGGAAAGCTGCCGCGTTCAACCAGGGCAACATCAAGTCCGGCTCTCGCCATGCTCAGAGCAGCGGAAGATCCGGCCGGTCCGGCGCCAATTACAATAGCCTGATACGATTTACTCACTGAGAACCTCCAACCTTGCTTCTGACCCGCTCAACCAGCTTCGGCAGCATCTCGTTCAGATCGGCTACAAATCCTTCGTCCGTATTGGGGAAGATGGGTGCCTTGGCATCACTGTTTACCGCCACCAGACGACGCGAATCCTTGATGCCGCCGATATGATGCATCGAACCGGAAATGCCGAGCGCCAGATAGAGACGCGGTGTTACCGTACGGCCGGTTTGTCCGATCATACGCTCAAAACCGGTCCAGCCCATGTCCCATACCGGGCGGGTAACGCCGAAGGAAACATTCAGCAGACGGCATAACTCCTGAAGTTGGGCAAAGGTGTTCGGGTTACACCCTTTGCCGGCACTGAAAATAACATCAGCTTCGGTCAGGTCCACCGTCTGCGGGTCAGGCGGAATCCGACTGGTAATGGTGCAGGATGCCCCGGTCGCTGCAATCGTTGGGTACCAGCTGGTGACAACCGGTGTACTTGATTTTACGGTCGCAAGCAGAACCTGGCTCAGGGAGCGTGGCGGTACCGTGACAACCAGTGATTTAACGCCGTCCCATATTCTCCCTTCAGCCATACGGTTTCCGAGTACACGGCGTGAGAGATAAAACCCTTCATCAGCGCTGCGGACAGTTATCAATTCGGTTACGATCGCTGCATCGCGTTCAATGGCAACAATCGGTGCAAGTGCAGCACCGAGATCATTATGCGGAAACAGAAAAACTGTGGCCGATTGCTGATCTGCCAGTTTGGCCAGAGTCTTCGCCAGCAGTGCAGGTGTGTTGAGTAAACTTTCACCATTTTGAAGAGTGGTGATCGCCGGTGTTCCGTAGCTGCCACATACACCAACCTGTTCCGCGTCAGGTGTCACGGCGGTTACAACTCCCCAGCTGACCCCGAGGGTCGCAGCCAGTCGGGCGCTATATGCAAGCAGACCCTTCCCGGTTTCAGTGAGGCTTCCTTCGGGCAGATCTACAAAAACCAGAAGCTTTCCGCTGCTGTTCATTAGATCTCCCTCCCGATTTTATGCCCTTCCCAGATAGCCATATCAACCCTGCGGGGAGAAACGCAGTCACCGATGCGGTACAGTTCGGAAATCTTTCCTTTCAGACTCATATACAGATCGTCATCAACCTGCTGTCCCATGACGAGAACGAGGGAATCATAGGGACCCCACTCATTCCAGACGTTTGAATAAACGTTGAATCCCTTGACTGTCTTGGCACCGCGCTCTCCGCCAACTTCCATAACCGCGATATCCGGGGTAAAGGTTACCCCTTTCTGCAACAATCGCTGACGTGAGGAGTAGAGATCCTGTGTCGGTCCCAGTTCGGCGCAGATGAAGAGGCTGGAGGTAATCATGTCAACTTTCTTGCCCAGGTTGGCAATGAATTCAGCAGTCGCCGTGGCGCGCTGGTGTCCGTCATAGTCAATCATGCAGACGTTCTGTCCCAGGTCCGCTTCGCCGTTGAGCACCTGAGTGGCATTGTAGATTGCCGGACCATCGGCGCCTCCAACCGGATGCTTTTTCGGAACGCTGCCGGTGGCCACAATAACGACATCCGGTTTGTCCGTCAGAAGCTGAGCCGTGGTGGCTTCAACACCCAATTTTACCGCCACGTCGAGTTTGTCTATCTGGCTCTTTTCATTGCGGATAATGACGCCGAATTCATCGCGGCCGACTCCCTTCATGGCGGTCACTACCTGACCTCCCAGAGCTTCGCCACGGTCAAGCAGGGTAACCTTATGTCCACGCCGACCAGCCATCTTGGCGGCCCACATGCCGGCCGGACCACCGCCGACGATGGTAACATTCTTCTTGACGCTGGCTTTTTCCAGTGTGCCTTCACCCCACTCTTTTTCACGACCGACAGCCGGATTCTGGACACAGCCGAGGCTTCTGCTCATACCGATACGCCCGATGCAGCCCTGGTTGCAGGCGATGCAGTAACGGATGTCTTCCGTGCGACCTTCGAATGCCTTTTTTGGGAGGAACGGATCGCAAATCAGCGCGCGACACATACCGATCATGTCGGCCTGACCGGCAGCCAGAACCTTTTCGGCCATGACCGGATCATTAATGCGGCCGGTGCAGAAAACCGGAATTTTGAGCTTTTCGCGTACTCCGGCAGCCAGCGGTATGGTGTAGCCGAGCGGAGTGTGCATTGATCCTTCAACCAGATACAGATTGTAGAAGGTTGCAATCGAAAGATCCATGAAGTCGATCAGGCCGGATGCCTCAAAGAGGGCACAGATCTCCTGCACCTGAGCGAGGTCCAAACCACCCGGGATCATTTCGTCGGCACACATTCTGATGCCGAGTGTGAAATCTTTGCCGACCGCTTTACGCACGGCGGATATAAACATCAGTGGTGCCCGCATACGGTTTTCCAGGGAGCCACCGAATTCATCAGTGCGGTAATTGGTCAGTGGAGAGAGGAACTGACGGGAAAGACTAGAGTGGCCGAACTGCAGTTCGATGCCATCGAAGCCGCCTTCACGGACGTGAATGGCGCTTTTGGCAAAGTAGCGTGCAACCTCGGTGATATCTTCCGGTTCCATCGCCTTGGGTACTTCACGGAACAAAACATCGGGTACCGGCGACGGTGCCCAGACCGGCAGACGGGAAATACTGCCGTCCCCCTGCTGACCGTTGTGGTTGAGTTGGGCGAAGATCTTAGAGTCGTACTGGTGTACGTAGTCGGTGATTTTCTTGAAGCCGGGAATTACTTCCGGGTGATAGACATCGATCAATTTTTCATAGGCCATGTCGGTCGGATGAACGGTCAGTTCTTCAGTGATGACGAGACCTGCTCCCCCCTTGGCACGTTCACCCCAGTAGTACATCTGGCGTTCGCTGGGTAGATTGCCCACTGCAAGATTAGTCAGGTGAGGCTGAAAAGAAATTCTGTTTTTTACTTCGACTGACCCGATCTTGAGGGGTGAGAACAGATTCGGAAACATCATGGTGGTGACTCCTTAAAAAAATGTTGTCAATAATCTAATTTCTAAGCTGCCTCTGGCAGGCGATTGTCAGCTATGCTCGTCACGCAGCGTTCCAGGCATTCGGGATCGCCGCCGTTAATGTCATTTTTAAGATGCCATGCAACGGCCGGGCAACCTCCGTGACACTGATCAAATCGCTGACACTCTTCGCAGGAGTGAATGCGCAGGTTGCGGAACGAGTCGTAGATTTCGGAGTTGTCCCAGATTTCCTGAAAACTGTTTTCGCGTAGCGAGCCGGCCTTGAAGCGTTCCGTCTGCAGAAATGCGCAGGGGTACATATTGCCGGTCGGGCTGACGCAGCAGGTCAGTTTGGCGGCTCCGCACAAATTAAGGCCCAAGCCCTGGCGCTCCTGGGATGTCAGTGAAAAGAAACTGTCACCGGTGCGCACGTCGCCACTTGCAGCCAGCCAGTCGGAAAATGCGATCAGTTGCGTAGGGGTGGGACGCAGAGATTCCCAGTTTTCAGCTCCTCGTCCGGAAGGACGGAAGCGGCTGACACGCAGTGAAACACCCAAAGATTTGGCCAGTTCGTGCATAGCCGGGATCTCGGAAGCATTCTGCGCGGTCAGAACCGTATTGATGCTGGTCGGGATTTTGGTCTGCGCCAGTCGCTTGACGGCGGCAATACCCTGCTCGAAAACACCTTTCCCGCGAATGGCATCGCAGGTTTCGGCATTTGAGCCATCCAGGCTGACTTGTATGGCAACCAGTCGGCTGGCAGCCAGTCGAGCGACACGCTCACTGTCAAGCAGCGTACCATTGGTTGAGATACAGGTCATGATTCCTTTGTCATGGCAGGCGCCGATAATTTCTTCGAAATCGGGACGCATAAAAGGTTCTCCGCCGCCAAAATTAACCTGAAAGACACCTGCTTTAGAAATCTGCTCTACCAGGTCAAGCGCTTCGGCAGTTGTCATTTCACCCTCAGCAGCTTCACCGGAGTCTGAAAGACAGTGGTTGCAGCGCAGGTTGCAAAGCAGAGAAACTTCCCAGGTCAGGTTTACCGGGGAGCGCATCCCCATCTCGACATACTTATTGCTCACGGAGAAATCCTTTTTCCAGTAGTTGATTTACAAACTTTTTCAGAGCCGGTTTCTGCGGATCTGAGATGCCTTCGGGAAACTCGTCCCTGCCGCGCACAACGTCAAAATAATTCTCCGGAAGAAGCGTTCCGGTTTCTGCAAAAAGAAGGCGCGGTCCCCTGCAATCGTAAAACAGGAGACCGAACCTTTCCTGCCGGACGCGGCAGGAGGGATGCAACCGTATTCCTGCCGCACCCATACTAGTAAACCCCGCAGATGCCGTCGATGGCAAGCTCTTCAACCTGGATTTCCTCCAGAATGCGTGGCTCCTCACTGCATGTTACTTCAACCTGGTTTTCTGTTTCCATGTGTCGTCTCCTTTCTGTCTTTTCCGCATCAGTACGTTATGATGCGTTTGTGTGTGCTCCTCGCTCTGCAACGGAAATGCCAATTTAATATAACAGTGATGTAAACGTTACGTTACGGGGATTTCTCTGCCGACCTTTCATTTATATCTTCTCTATTAGTGTAGAGAATAGCGTCATACTGCTTCGGGTAGTTTTTGTGAGCAACAACTGACATGTAGATAATTTACTCATTGAGTATATTATCTACAGTATTTTAAACCTCTGTTTTGCAAGTTGCAGATTTTACAGAAGTGGAATGAAGTCTGCAACGCTATTCAGGTTGCAAAATTAACTATACTTCGGATGAAAAGGCGTTCTTTCATGTATGAAAAAAATTCATGCTGTTCATATTGCGGACACAGTTATGCTGAACACGCTTCCTGGCCGAGAACGTGTTCCGAGTGTGGAAATAAAAGCTACCTCAACCCTCTGCCGGTTGTCGTGCTTCTGGTGCCGCTGGGTGACGGGGTTATTGTTATCCGAAGAGGTATCGAACCCCAGAAAGGCACGCTCACACTACCGGGCGGCTATCTCGATTATGGTGAAACCTGGCAGGAGGGAGCGCAGCGTGAACTGTTAGAAGAAACAGGTATTGCAGTGACTCTTGAACAGATATCACTCTATGACGTTCAAAACGGTCTTGACAATACGCTGGTGATTTTCGGTCTGGCATCACGACAAGCGGAAATCGCTTTGCAGCCCTTTTCATCGGCGGAGACGATCGAGGTTGTTCTGATCGACGGGCCGATTGAGCTTGGCTTCCGCATGCATACCCGGGCTGTACAAAGGTATTTTAGCGAGGCAGGCTTGCTGTCGGATCCTTTCGACACGGCACTTCCATGATTCTGTCCAATTACTACACAGGTAAAACAGCGATATGGTGCAATTCGATACAGTTGTACATTGACTCACTGCAAAGCCAGTTCTCCGGTCAAAATCTATCCGATTGGGTGTTGTTGAAAGAGTAAAAGAGATAAAGCCAAGTAATTTTAGCTTTTTTATGCGCATGTATCTTGCTGCTGCATTGTTGTTAATAAAATATTACTGAGTTGGCACGCACCCTGCTATGCGAAGGCTTGCTTCAACCGGATGTGCAATTTGTTTTTAAGAGGGTAACCAGTTTACCCCATCTAATCAAAGGAGTTCATGTTATGACGACTGCAGCTACTGAAATCGATCAAATGGCGGTAAAGGCCCTCAAGGCACTGGAAGAGTTCAAAAGTTTCACACAGGAACAGGTTGACAGCATTACAGAGGCCATGACAGCCGCTGGCGTAGCCAATGAGCGCTATCTGGCTGAATTTGCAGTTGAAGAAACCGGTATCGGCAATGTTGAAGATAAGGTCATCAAAAACCACTTCGGCACCCAGGTAGTTTATGACTATATGAAGAACGGTAAGTCGGTCGGCGTTATCGATGAAACTGACGGCATCATCTCTATTGCAGAACCGTTTGGTATTGTAGCGGCTGTTACCCCGACCACTAACCCGACCTCCACCACCATGTTCAAATCGCTGATCGCTCTTAAAGGGCGTAACGTCATTATCCTGGCTTTCCACCCCCGCGCCCAGAAATGTAGTGCTGCAGCCGCTAAAATAATGCATGACGCTGCTGTCGCTGCCGGTGCACCTGAAAACTGTATCCAGTGGGTAACTCAGCCATCCATCGAAGCTACTGATGCACTCATGAAACACCCTGATGTATCCATCGTTATCGCTACCGGCGGCGGCGCCATGGTTAAGGCTGCCTACAGCTCCGGGCATCCTGCTCTGGGTGTCGGACCTGGTGGCGTACCGGTCTACATTGAAAAGAGTGCCAAACTGCAGATGGCCGTTGATGATGTCATCGCCTCCAAAACATTTGACAACGGTACCATCTGTTCATCTGATCAGTCCGTAATTTTTGATGATCGTAACGTTGCCAAAGAAGCACTGGCACTGTTTGAAAAATGCGGCGCCTACATCTGCACCGAAGCTGAAAAAGCCAAGCTGGAATCGGTCATGTTTGACAAAGAGCGCGGTGTGCCTTCCATGTCAATTGTCGGCAAGAGCCCACAGGTTATTGCCGAGCTAGCCGGTTTCATCATCCCGGCTGACCGTAAGCTGATCATGGTTCCACTGACTACTACCGGTGGAGAAGACTGGATGAGCCATGAGAAATTATCTCCGGTTCTGGGCTGGTTTATTGTTGATTCCAAGGAAGAGGCTATCAATGCTGCTGCAGTTCAGCTTGAATTCGGCGGCGCTGGTCACTCAGCTGTTGTCTTTACCGAGAGTGAAGCAATTGCACATGAATTTGCACTGAGAGTACATGCCAACCGTGTTGTCTGGAATCAGCCTTCTGTGCATGGCACAATCGGCGCCCTGTACAACAGTCTGGTGCCTTCTCTGACACTCGGTTGCGGCGCAATGGGTGGTAACATCACTACCGAGAATGTTGGCTACAAGAATCTTCTCAACATCAAACGTTTGGCCAGAAGGAACGCTTAAATATTTATGCTTGATTTATCTGTTTAGTTTGTCTATACAATTTAAATAGATATTAAATACATAGTTAAACAATCTCCGAATCGTTGCACCTACCAGTAGATATCTCATGGTGTACCGATCTATGGGTTCTGCCGGAAACAGTAGAGCCTCCCTTCTGGAAAGGAGAAATGTCACGTCATCATCCCCCCTTCACCGGTGTGAGGGGGGGATGCTTTTGGGGCCTTTCTCGTCCGAGGAATGCCCCTCTTTTTTACTCACTGCAGAGTGAAAATATTTCCGAAGGAATTACTATTCCAAGGTTTTGTTGTGCGTACAGTGCAGATCCAGCACGTGCACTATAGTTGCGGTACAAGCCTGCTCCGATATTAGAAATTACTCCCGGTCAACTCCGGACAAGAGCTAAATATAAAAACGTGAGGAGAAATTGATGAACATCCACGAATACCAGGCCAAAGCGATTCTTCGTAAATTCGGCGTACCGGTCCCCGACGGCCATGTCGCCTACAACAGCGCCGGTGCCCGCGAATGGGCCAAGCGCCTTGGTGACGGTCCCTGGGTCATCAAAGCCCAGATTCATGCCGGCGGTCGCGGCAAAGGGGGCGGCGTCAAGCTGGCCCGTACCCGTGATGAAGTTCGTGACATATCACGCGAGATGCTCGGCATGGTCCTGCGTACCCATCAGACCGGTGCCGAAGGGAAACTGGTTACCCGCGTCCTGGTTGAAAACGGCTGCAACATCGCTAACGAACTCTACGTTAGCCTGCTCGTTGACCGCGCCACCTCCAAAGTCACCGTCATGGCCTCCACCGAAGGGGGCATGGACATCGAAGAGGTCGCCGCCAAAACCCCCGAGAAGATCTTCTTTGAAGCGATCGATCCGCTGGTTGGCCTGACCGCCTTCCAGGGACGTAAAATAGCCTCCAACCTGGGGCTGACCGGCAAACTGGTCAATAAAGCCGTCGCTGCTCTGCAGGGACTCTACACCACCTTCGTCACCTGTGACTGCTCTCTTTTGGAGATCAACCCGCTGGTCGTCACCGCCGAAGACAACCTTCTGGCACTCGACGCCAAATTCGGCTTCGACGACAACGCCATGTTTCGCCATCTGCAGATCTCCGACATGCGTGACTATGACGAAGAAGACCCCAAAGAAGTCGAAGCTTCCCAGCACGAACTCTCCTACATTTCCCTGACCGGCAACATCGGCTGCCTCGTCAACGGAGCCGGTCTGGCCATGGCCACCATGGACATCATCAAACATTACAGCGGTGACCCGGCCAACTTCCTCGATGTCGGCGGCGGTGCCACCATCGAGCGCGTCACCGAAGCCTTTAAAATCATCCTCTCCGACAAAAACGTCAAAGGCATCCTGGTCAACATCTTTGGCGGCATCATGAAATGCGACATCATCGCCACCGGCGTTGTCGCCGCCGCCCGTCAGGTATCACTCAGCGTACCGCTGGTCGTACGCCTGGAAGGCACCAACGTCGAACGCGGCAAACAGATCCTGGCCGAAAGCGGCCTCGACATCGTCGCCGCCGACGGCATGGCCGACGCAGCCCAAAAAATCGTCCAGGCCGTGAAAGGAGCCACCAAATGAGCATACTCGTCAACAAAAACACCAAAGTAATCACCCAGGGCATCACCGGAGCCACCGGACTTTTTCATGCACAAGGCGCCCGCGAATACGGTACTCAGATGGTCGGTGGCGTTACCCCCGGCAAGGGCGGCTCCATCATCGACGGCTTTCCCGTCTTCGACACCGTCAGAGAAGCCGTTGAAAAAACCGGCGCCACCGCCTCCGTCATCTACGTACCACCACCCTTTGCCGCCGATTCCATCATGGAAGCCGTCGATGCCGGCATAGAAATGGTCTGCTGCATCACCGAAGGCATTCCGGTGCTCGACATGGTTAAAGTCAAACAGTACATGATCGGCAAGAAAAGCCGCCTGGTCGGTCCCAACTGCCCCGGCGTGATCACCCCCGGTGAATGCAAAATAGGCATCATGCCCGGCTACATCCACAAACCGGGCCGCATCGGCGTTGTCTCCCGCTCCGGCACACTGACCTACGAAGCCGTCTGGCAGTTGACCTGCCTCGGCCTCGGCCAGTCCACCTGTGTCGGCATCGGCGGTGACCCGGTCAACGGCACCAACCACCTCGACGTTCTGCGCCTCTTTGAAGAAGATCCCGAGACCGACGCCGTCATCATGATCGGCGAAATCGGCGGTACCTCCGAAGAAGAAGCCGCCTGGTTTGCCAAAGAGAACATGACCAAACCGGTAGCCGCCTACATCGCCGGCGTCACCGCCCCTCCCGGCAAACGCATGGGCCATGCCGGTGCCATCATCTCGGGCGGCAAGGGTACCGCCACTGAAAAAGTAGCGATTCTGCGGGAGTGCGGCATCAGCGTCGCCGATAGTCCGGCTGAAATGGCGCAGGCGTTGCTGAAAATCTTCAAGCCGTGATTTTATGGTCGGGGGATCTGCTCTGCTGATTCCCCGACTTTTTTCACCCCATAATTACACCATGCTACTACGGAGACGTTGTCATGCTTGTCATATCATGTATCAAACAGGTTCCGGACACGACCCAGGTCAAGATTGACCCTGTCACTAACACCCTGATCCGGGATGGCATCCCCTTTATCATCAATCCTTACGACTCCCACGCCCTCGAAGAGAGCCTGCGTCTCAAGGATCGTTACAATGTCCGCACTGTTGCGCTCTCGATGGGTCCCCCCAACACCGTGGCCACTCTGCGTAAAGCCTGTGCCCTCGGCGTTGACGAAGCCATCCTCGTGTCCGACCGCTGCTTCGGCGGTGCCGATACCCTGGCCACCAGTAACGCCCTCTCGGCAGCCATCGCCCTGCTTGCCAAAGACGAAGAAATCGGCATTGTCTTTTGCGGCAAACAGACCATCGACGGCGACACTGCTCAGACTGGTCCCGGCATCGCCTCCCGGCTTGGCTACAGCCAGCTGACCCTGGTGGACCGTATTGAATCAATCGATTTTGAAAAGAAAACCGTCAAAGTCCGCCGCAAACTGGAAGGGCGTCACGAAATCGTCGAAGCCCCGCTGCCGGCCATGATCACCGTCGTCAGAGAGCTCAACCGCCCCCGTTATCCGACCGTCCCGATGCGCCTCGCCTCACTGGAAGCCGAAATTAAAACCTGGGACAACAGCGTCCTCAAAATGGACGTCCAGTCCGTCGGTCTGAAAGGCTCACCCACCTGGGTCAGCAAGATCTTCTCACCCGAACGCGACCAGGGAGAAATCATCGGCGATGGCATTCAGGATCCGACAGGAACCGCCGCACTCTTGATCGATAAACTGCTCAGCAAAGATCTCCTGACTGTCTGACACGCAGGAAACCTACTCACAGAAAAGGTATAACAACCAATGAGCGAAACAAAACCGAAAATCAAAAAACCGCGCGGCGTAGCCGCTCTGATCGAAGGAAAGTGCATCGCCTGTGGTGCCCGCTGCCAGAGTTCCTGTCCCGTCAACTGCATCGAGATGACCGAGACCGGTGAACCGATCATAGAAACAACCAAATGCATCGGCTGCCTTAAATGCGTCAAAATCTGTCCGGCTGTTGCCTTGGAGATGTACTTCACCCCCGAAGAGCAAAAAATCCTTGCTGAGCTGGCCGAATTGGCCAAAGCTTCCGATACGCCCGTCGTTGAAGAGCTCGACGAAGAAGCCCAGAAACTCCAGCAGATGCTCGCTCGATATCGCGGAGTCTGGGTCGTCATCGAACAGTACGAAGGCGTCACCGCCAAAGTATCCTGGGAACTGATCGGCACCGGCGCCGAACTTGCTGCCACCCTGGGCGTCCCGCTCAGCGCAGTCATTATCGGTCATAACGTCGAACACCTCTGCAACGAAGCCTTCGAACATGGCGCCGACAAAGCCATCCTGCTTGATGCACCGGTCTATCAGCACTACCGCACTCAATCCTTTAGCGACGCCATCTGTCACCTGATCGATAAACACCTCCCCGAAGTCATCCTTATGGGAGCCACTGCCCAGGGACGCGACCTGGCCGGAGCCGTCGCAACCGTCGTCAAGACCGGCCTGACCGCCGACTGCACCGGACTCGGTATCGACGACAAACGCAACCTGATGCAGACCCGTCCCGCCTTCGGCGGCAACATCATGGCCACCATCATGTGCGACAAGTACCGCCCGCAGATGTCCACCGTCCGTCCGCACGTCATGCATATGCCTGAGCTGCAACCGGGCCGAAAAGGTGAAGTTATCCGCGACAGCTTTGCACCACTCGAAAAAGACATCCTCGTCAAAATCCTTGAAGTCATCAACGATGGAGACGGCAAAGACCAGGTCGACGTTGCCGCCGCCGAAATCATCGTCTCCGGTGGCCGCGGCATGATGAACAAAGACAACTTTGCCCTCTTAAAAGAGCTGGCCGATGAACTCGGCGGAGTCGTCGGAGCATCCCGCAGCGCCGTTGATGCCGGCTGGATCGCCCAATCCCGCCAGGTCGGACAGACCGGCAAAACCGTCCGTCCAAAAATCTACATCGCCTGTGGCATCTCCGGTGCCATCCAGCATATGGTAGGTATGCAGGACTCCGACACCATCATCGCCATCAACCGCGATCCCGAAGCACCCATATTCCAGATAGCCACCTACGGCGTAGTCGGTGACCTCTTTCAAGTCATACCGGCAATTATCAACAGAGTCCGTCAGCTCAAAACACACAGCGCACACTAAAAGGTACATACGCCATGTCACTTCAGCACACCATATTCATAGCCGTATTCTCAGTCTCCGTACTCTCCTTTTTATTCAGCTGCTACCAGCGCCTGCAACTGATCACCCTTGGCGCAGCAGAAAACCGCTTCGACAATCCCGGTGCCCGCCTGGCCGGTATGTTCAATTACGCCTTTGCCCAGCAGCGCGTCCTGGCCAGACCCTACGGACTCAACCACTTCTTCCTGTTCTGGGCCTTCATGGCGCTTCTAATTGCCAATAGCGAATTTCTGATCGAAGGGCTGATTCCAGGACTTAACCTGGCACTCCTGCCGGCGCCCTTGCACCACATCCTGCAACTGCTCTTTGACGGTGTCTCCGTCGTTGCCCTGGGTTGCGTCCTGGTCGCACTGGCCCGCCGGCTGCTATTTCCACCCGAATACCTGGAAACGGAATACGCCAAACCTGCTGGTGGCGAAGCCCTGCTGATTCTGGGGATGATTGCCATTCTAATGATCGCCTTTTTTCTGCTGAACGCCGCCACCATCGCTCAGGGACAACCCACTACCTGGCAGCCGGTTTCATCGGCCATCGCAGTCCTATTGCAGGGACTTCCTGCAGCGACTCAAGCCAGTGTCGGCGCATTTGCCTGGTGGCTACACGCCCTGGTCCTGTTGGCCTTCATGAACTTTCTGCCGCGCAGCAAACATATGCACATCCTGACCGCCATACCCAACTGCTACTTCAAGAGCCTTGAAAAGCCCAACACTCAGCCGCGTGAAATCTTCGAAAAAGGAGCCCGATACGGCGTCAGCAGCGTTGAGCAATACACCTGGAAAGACCTGCTTGACTCAATGACCTGCACCGAATGCGGCCGCTGTCAGGATCTCTGTCCCGCGCACAACACCGGCAAACCGCTCAACCCGCGCCGCGTCGTGCATGACATTAAAATCAATCTGCTTGCCAACGGTCCGGCCTTAAAAGAGGGCAAACAAGGTTCAACTGCACTGATTGGCGAAGCACATGAAGGCACCATTAGTGAAGAAACCATCTGGTCCTGCACCACCTGCGGCGCCTGCACCAGCGTCTGCCCCGTGCTGATCGAACAGATGCCCAAAATTATCAAACTTCGCCGCCACCTGGTCGAAGAAAAATCACAGTTTCCCGAAGAACTGCTCAATCTCTTTGAAAATCTGGAACAGCGCAGCAACCCCTGGGGCATCGCTCCCTCCGAACGGACCAAATGGAGCAGTCAGCTTGGCGACCGCAGCTACATACCGGGTGAGACCGAATACCTCTTCTTCGTTGGCTGCGCCGGCGCCTTTGACAACCGTGCCAAACACGTCACCGTTGCCCTAGCCACCATCCTCGATGCAGCCGGGATCTCATGGGGCCTTTTAGGCAAAGAAGAGCTCTGCTGTGGTGATAGCGCTCGCCGTCTTGGCAATGAATTCGTCTTCGACAAAATCGCCAAAGAAAACGTCGCCCTGTTTCAGGAACGCAAGATAACCAAAGTTGTCACCCAGTGTCCGCACTGCTTTAACACCCTTAAAAACGATTACCGCCAGTACGGACTCGAAATCGAAGTCGTACATCACTCCCAACTGATCGCACAGCTCCTGGCGAGCGGAAAACTCAAACTGAACAAACAGGCCGACGCAGGCAAACTCATCTTCCACGACTCCTGCTACCTCGGTCGCCACAACGACACCTACGATGCACCGCGCAGTGTAATTACAAAGGCCACCGGCACTGCGCCGCTCGAATTCGACCGTAACCACGAAAACGGCTTCTGCTGCGGCGCCGGTGGCGGCCGGATGTGGATGGAAGAACATACCGGTACCCGAATCAACCTCGACCGCGTGGGTGAAGCCCTCAAACAGAAACCGGACACCCTCTGCGTCAGTTGCCCCTACTGCATGACCATGATGGAGGATGGTTTGAAGGACCTGGGTGGAGACAATGTCAGGGTCAAGGATATTGCAGAGATCACGGCCGAAGCGCTGAGGCCATAAATCTGGTAGTATAGGGTCTCTTGCCTTCGGGAAGAGACCCTTTTTTATTGTCTGCAGGCGGCGTTGCCGCTATAGTGTCGCATCAATCAGCCACTCTCCGAGTCGTATCAGCCTACCAGGGAAAAATCCTCATGGCCTGCGACCTGCGGGTGTCGTCGGAAACGACGCCGCCCTCCTGTTGAAAAGGGGAAATCGAGCTTGACGAGCCACCACCCGTGGATCGTTCGCGCCCCTTTTCTATCCGGAGAAGTGGCTTTTTATTTTTTTGATCAACTGTAGCTATCGAAACGTGAAAGGAACTAGACTATGAGGTGTTTCAGATTCGTTTTCATGATGATGTTGTGCGTTTGTTCAACTGCAGTACAGGCAGAAGAGTGATTCCTGCTTCTGGGGAGTACCATTGGTCCGATCGATGCCGGTATTGTTACTACCTTGGAAGATGCTTTTGAAAAGGAAAGCGGCATCCGCGTTCGGCATGTTGGGGCCGGAACCGGTGAAGCTCTCAAGATAGCAGAAAAGGGAAACATCGATCTGGTCATGGTGCATGCCCGTTCTCTGGAAGAAAAATTTGTTGCGGCCGGATTTGGAATGGATCGGATTCCGTTTATGTACAATGATTTTGTCATTGTCGGCCCACACAACGATCCGGCCGGAATTCGCGGTGTCAAATCGGCTATCGCAGCACTTAAACGTATTGCTGATACAACCGCGCCGTTTATCAGCCGTGGAGACAAGTCCGGTACACACGTAGCAGAGACGGAACTCTGGACAAAAGCCGGATTGAAGCCAGGCGGAGCGTGGTACAAAGTGTACGAAAAAGGGAGCGAGGGAAACGTGCCGACGCTCCGCTTCACCAGTAGCTCAGGAGCTTATACGATTATCGACCGCGCCACCTTTTTAACGATCCAGAAAGAGATCAAACTGGTGATTCTGGTTGAAGGTGACGAAGCGTTACTGAACCGTATTTCACTGATTCCGGTCAATCAGAAAAAATATCCGAATGTCAACAGTACTGATACAACAGCTTTTGTCCGCTGGCTTTGTGACCCTGTCAAAGGGCAGAAAATTGTTGCAGAATTCGGTAAGGAGCGTTTCGGCGGAGCACTCTTTTTTCCTGATTCCCGTGAATGGCATACAAAAAACACAAAATAATCACGCAATACACCTCAAAAGGAGAACAGAATGCGAAAAAACGGATTGATCTCACGAGTCGTAACCGGTTTTATACTCTTTACCCTGCTGGCGGCTGCAGGACAGGTGTCGGCAGCTTCAAAGACGATTATCCTGGCGACCACTACCAGCACTCAGGACTCAGGTCTTCTTGATCTTCTGGTGCCGATATTTGAGAAAGAGAACGGTCTGCAGGTTAAGACTATTTCAGTCGGTTCCGGACAGGCTATGAAGATGGGCGAGAAGGGGGAGGCGGATGTCCTTTTGGTGCATTCACCGGACGCCGAGAAGAAATTCATGGCTGATGGCTTCGGCGTCACTCGTCGGCTGGTAATG
>Ga0194037_1000786_pt1 | contig 24671 bp, 18 predicted proteins | sample JunL306m_MetaG_FD_148653 | JGI IMG/M metagenome (GOLD analysis project Ga0194037, IMG submission 148653) | Anoxic zone freshwater microbial communities from boreal shield lake in IISD Experimental Lakes Area, Ontario, Canada - Jun2016-L304-6m | ecosystem: Environmental > Aquatic > Freshwater >...
GCGCCGGTCGAGCCTCCTGTTGAGGCTCCTGCAGCCGCACCAGCACCAGCCGCACCTGCCGCACCAGCAGCAGAGACACCAGCACCAGCCGCACCTGCCGCACCAGCAGCAGAGACACCAGCACCAGCAGCGCCTGCAGGAAAATAAGATTCCGGTTTTCCGATTTCTTTTCCTGAAGAGACAGAATGAAATGTTCTGTCTCTTTTTTTTGCGCAGCAGGGGAATTAAATCATGCATAATAACATGATTTTCAGTCGCCAGCCTTCGTCAATATTTTGCGGGAATATTCGCTCTTTTCTTTATTGGTCAGGTCACCCGACTGATTTATTTGTTTTCTCACATTCGTATTGAGACGATTGCTTGTCCTTGCTTTACGTGACATTTATGGCCCGTTAAATTGGGTAAAAAAAAAGAGACCAAAACATGATGGTCTCTTTTTTTGCCCGGTTGAGGAGGCAGGACTCGAACCTGCAAATTGCCTGATCCAGAATCAGGAGCCTTACCAATTTGGCCACTCCTCAATAATCAGTGAAGAATATAAAATTTTTTTTTCAACTTTTGTTTTTTTGCGTAAAAGTATTCCTTCAGATTAAAAACGTGGCAACTATCGGGGCCAAAAGAAATTCAAGGTCAAACATCGGAAGAGAGACAAGATGTCTTTAAACCGGGTAGGCAGTGGGTCGTGCACCCGAGAGGAGTCGAACCTCTAACCGTCTGATTCGTAGTCAGATACTCTATCCAGTTGAGCTACGGGTGCAATATTTTTTGTAGCGTGTACGGGATTCGAACCCGTGATCTTCGCCTTGAGAGGGCGATGTCCTGGGCCACTAGACGAACACGCCAGGTATTTCAGTATTTCCATGTTTTCACAATCTGTGGGCCCTGTAGGACTTGAACCTACGACCCAGCGATTATGAGTCGCTTGCTCTGACCAACTGAGCTAAGGGCCCTCAATGCTTGGCTTTAAAGGCACTTAATATAACGCTTCGTTGACAATATGCAAAATAATAATCTTCTTTTCTTCAGACAGCTAAAATTCATTGTACTTTTCCCGGCTGATATCAGCCCCAAGGCTGTTCAGTTTTATTTCGATCTTCTCGTATCCCCTGTCAAGGTGATAGACCCTCAGCACCTCAGTCGTCCCTTCAGCGACAAGTCCGGCAAGAACCAGACTTGCTGAAGCTCGAAGATCAGTTGACATAACTTTCGTTCCTGAAAGAAGTTGTGGTCCGTGAACAATAGCCTGGTTTTTGTAGATTTCGATATGGGCTCCGAGTCGGTTCAGCTCGGGAATATGGTTAAACCGTTCATGATAGACCTTGTCCGTAATAGAGCTTGTGCCATCTGCCTGGGTCATCAAGGCTATCCATTGAGCCTGCATATCAGTCGGAAAAGCTGGATAAGGTTTTGCGGTGACATCCGTCGGGAGAAGTTTTTGCGGACTTTTCAGTGTAATGCTGTTTTCGGTTGTTTCTATTCTGCAGCCAGCATGAATTAATTTTTTCAGCACAGCTTTCATTTGCTCGGGTTCAACACCGTTTACCGTAATATTTCCTCCGGTTATGGCAGCCGCAGCAAGAAGTGTTCCTGCTTCAATTCTGTCAAAAATGTTATGAAATTCAATAGCGTTGAGCGAATTGGTTCCTTTGATTTCAAGCTCGGTTGTTCCCGTTCCCTTGATCGTTGCTCCCATGGCGATGAGAAAATTACAGAGTGTCTCAATTTCCGGTTCTGCAGCAGCATTGCTGATGGTGGTTGTTCCCTCGGCAAGTACGGCTGCCATCAGTGCATTTCCTGTCGCTCCGACGGACGACACAGGAAAGTCGATATGTCCTCCGTGCAGTTTTCCGCCTGGAACAGTCGCGTCGATAAACCCGGTTTCAATGGTGATTGTTGCTCCGAGCTGTTCCATAGCCATTAAATGAAGATCAATAGGTCTTGGACCAAAAGCACATCCACCGGGAAGAGATACCCTTGCATGTCCGAACCTTGCCAGGATTGGTCCAAGCACATAGATTGATGCCCTCATTTTTTTTACCAGTTCATAAGGGGCCTGAACATTTTTAACATTTTGGGACGAAATTTGCAGAGTGTTGCCTGAATAAGCAGTTTCTGATCCAAGATGTCGCAGGAGTTGTGTAAAAGTCGTGATATCCCTCAGGTCGGGAATGCGATGAAGGGTAAAGGTTCCGTTCCCGGTGAGCAGGGTAGCGGCAATAATTGGTAGTGAAGTATTCTTTGACCCCGAGGCGGTTATGTTGCCGGAGATTCGGTTTCCACCTCTTATGACAAGCTTGTCCATGTAATTGGTACGCTGATGAAAAACCGATATTTACTATTATTTCAGGTCATGAAAAACAAATTATTTTTTTCTCTGACCGTTTGCGAAGAAAAGATTTTATCCCTTACCTTGAGCTGACCTGATTTTTCTGTTTTTCGCTATTTTTTTTGTAACCAATTTATTCGCTAAGGGTTAAATTCACTGCCGCTTGCGTTGAATAGTGTACTAAACTTCATATCGCAAGATATTTGAATTATTAATGCCTACGGGTTTTCTATGAACGTTATCGACTCTTCCGGTTTTTTTGACAGAGTGATGCGGATGGCTGCAGTTCTGTTCCTGTCATTGTTCTTCATGCTTTCTGGTGTTTTTCCTTCGGCGGTTGCAGTTCCGCCAGTAACGAGAGAAATATCGAGGATCATGAAAGAGCGGGCAGCAGTAGAGCAGAACCTCCAGAGCTTGAAACAGCAACTCAAAGAGTACCAGTCAAAACTGAATCTGACAACGCGCAAGGAGTCGCAGTCGTTTAAGGTTTTGGAAAATATTCGCACCCGGATTCTTGTTCTTGAGAAAATTATCAGTCAAAACCAGATCTATCTTGCAAAGCTTGACGGTGATATTGATCAACTGCGCGATAAGCTTCAGGGCAATCGTCAGGTTTACAGCAAGGTTTCTGATGATTTCCGAAGGACGGCAGTTTCAGTTTATAAATATGGCGGAAATCGGGATGTTGAGCATGTTTTTGGTGCAGGTTCGGTTAACAATGCTCTTGTACGCGCCCAATATGTCGGTTTTTTTACCCGTGCGGTTCGTCGTAATGTTACTGACTTGCAGCAGGTTGCTGTCAAACTTGAAAACAATCGTCTTGCGCTTGAACAAAGCTATCAGCAAAAAGCAGCAATGGTCAGGGAGCAGGAGCAGCAGTTAAAAACATGGGCAGTCAGCAAAAAAGAAAAAGAGGAGATACTTGACAAGCTTAAGAAAAATAAGCAGGAATATGCTGCACAGCTTGATGCTGTCAAGCAAAAACGCAGGCAACTGCAATCGAGGATAGAATCGTTGATTCTTGCTGAACAGCGCGCGGTGGAGGCTGAAAATGAGAGGCAGAAGAAAATTTTCGAAGCAAAGCGTCTTGAGGAAAAGCGTCTCGAATCCCGGCGCCAGGAAACACAGCGACGTGAATCAAAACGTCTTGAGGCGCAACGTGCACTCGTGAAAAAAGAAAAATCTACTGGTCAGACACCTGATACCGCCAAAAAAGAGCATAAAAAAATTGAAAAACCACTAGTAAAGTTTCCTGAGAAAAAAAGTGTTGCGGTGGTGCCGAATACAGATTCGCCTGAGATTGAAAAAATTTCTGCAGATTTTGACAATACGTCAGGCTCATTGCCTTGGCCTGTACGGAACGGCGTTGTTTCTCAAAAGTTCGGTTCTCTGGAAGACAAGGATCTGAGAATTGTTACCACCAATAACGGGATTGATATTTCCGTTCCGGCCAGTACTCCGGTCAGGGCGGTTTCAGGAGGAAAAGTAGTCCAGATCGCGTTCCTTCCAACTTTTGGAAATATCGTGATTGTCCGCCATCCGAAATCGTACCTTACAGTGTATGCCAATCTCGGACAGTTGAATGTAGCCAAAGATGATCTTATAAAGTCACAACAATTGCTGGGAGTTTCTGGTAAGATGGGTGACGGCGGTTCAGTTGTGCATTTTGAGGTATGGAAAGGCCGGGTCAAGCAGAACCCTGAAAAATGGCTTAGACGATAACTGTTATGGGTGTTAAAGAACTTTTTCTTGCGATATTCACGCTTTTGTTTCGCAATAACTCCTTATGGCGTGATCTTAAAAAGGGAGTTCCTGGAGAAGATTTTAATGTACTCCGAGAGTACGCAGTGCCGGTTATTGCCCTTGTACAGCTTGCCAAGTTCCCCCTGATCGGGGTGCCACAGCCAGCGATGTTGTTTGCTATTATCAATTTTCTTGTTGATATCGCGGTACTCTATCTGATAACGGGAGGAGTGAGTTATCTGGTTACGCGAGAACAGTCGGAGAGTGGCAAGGCAATGATGCTCAATGTTATCGGTTATTCGATGACTCCAGTGTGGCTGGTTGAGCTTTTATATTTTACTGGCTCACGGAGCTGGCTTTTTGCCGTTATTGCTCTCAGTTATACTCTTGTTATCGGCAAAAATGGCTTGACCGTTCTGTTTGACCTTGAACCAGCCGGTTCTCGTCCTGTACTGAGAAATGCTGCATTCATTGTTGTGATGGTGAATATTGTGGCTTTTCTGCTGATCGGCGCAGCTATGCGGCTTTTTAACTTTTAGAGGACACTCTACTTATGAAGCTTCAGAATCTTCATCTTGATTACCCTATTGTTGAGGATATTCTTACAGCATTCTTGTTCAACGAGATTCGCAAGTTCGGGTTCAACTCTATAGTGCTTGGTCTTTCGGGGGGTATTGATTCAGCGGTTGTCTGTGAACTTGCTGTTCGGGCGCTTGGCGCTGATAATGTTCTTGCACTCATGATGCCATACTCCTCAAGTAGTCCGGACAGTATCGAACATGCGGAACTCATGATCCGAAAACTGGGTATTCGATCGGAAGAACTCGTCATTACTCCAGTTGTGGATTCTTTTTTTTCGTTGATACCGAAGGATCAGTTGCTGAGAAGGGGAAATATCATGGCCCGCACGAGGATGATATTTCTGTATGATGTTTCCGCCCGAGACGGGCGGCTCGTTGCAGGAACAAGCAATAAAACCGAGTTACTTCTCGGGTATGGTACCCTTTTCGGGGATATGGCTTCAGCCGTTAATCCAATTGGTGATCTCTATAAAACCCAGATAAGGGGGCTTGCCCGTCACCTTGGTATTCCTGAGCCTCTTCTTGTCAAATCACCCTCAGCCGACCTTTGGGAAGGGCAGAGCGATGAGGATGACCTGGGGTTCAGCTATGAAGCCGTTGACCTGCTGCTCTACATGATGCTCGAAAAACGCATGGATAAACAGGCTATTGTCGACGAAGGAGTTGCGGAGCCATTTTACGATCGCGTCAGAAAGATGGTTGTCCGAAACCAGTACAAGAGGATGATGCCCGTTATTGCCAAAATCTCCTCAAGAACTCCCGGGATTGATTTCCGCTATGCCCGAGATTGGCAGGAGGTAAGGTAGGGGGGGCTGCCCACTTGTCCCTAAAATGACCTTAATACCGTATCAATCAGAAAATGTTTGTCGTCCTTTTCAGGATAATCGGTGGTATAATGCAGTCCTCTTGATTCCCGACGTTTCATGGCGCTTTCGATGATAAGACTTGCCACCTTGATGATATTTCTCAGTTCGAGAATCTGTGTTGTGATCTTTGTCTTTTTATAGTAGGATTCTGTTTCCTCCTTGAGAAAATCAATCCGCCTCTTCGCGCGCTGCAGCCTGAGGTCGCTGCGTACAATACCCACATAGTCGTTCATGACCTGCTGCGCTTCCCGTTTGTTGTGGGACACAAGAATCCACTCTTCAGGGTTGACGGTTCCTGTATCGTCCCAGTCCGGAAATTCGACGGTGTTGTCGATATTATGCAGCTCTTTGCAGATATCAAGAGACCCTCTCCAAGCGAAGACAAGAGCTTCAAGCAGGGAGTTGCTTGCAAGACGGTTTGCCCCGTGAACACCGGTGCAACTGGTTTCTCCGCAGGCATAGAGCCTCTGAATGGTGGTTCGTCCCTTGCTGTCTGTTCTTATGCCGCCACAGGAATAGTGTGCAGCAGGGACAACAGGGATCATTTCCCTGGTCATATCGATGCCGAATTGAAGACAGGTTTCATAAATATTTGGAAAATGTTCTTTTGTTTTTTCAGGATCAATATGGGTGACATCAAGAAAGACGCACTCTTCACCGCTTTTTTTGATCTCCGAGTCGATAGCTCTGGCAACAATATCCCTTGGAGCAAGATTTTGCCGCTTGTCATACTTGTGCATGAACTCCTGCCCATTTTTCAGCTTGAGTATTCCTCCGAATCCCCGGACAGCTTCGGAAATCAGAAATGAGTCAGCTTTTGGATGGTAGAGCGAGGTTGGATGAAACTGGATGAACTCCATGTTGGCAATTTCAGCTCCAGCGCGATAACCCATTGCGACGCCGTCTCCTGTGGCAATCTCAGGATTGGTGGTATAGGGATAGACATGCCCGAGGCCGCCGGATGCAAGCATGGTAATTTTTGCAAGGATTTTTATCGGTTGTCTCTGCTTTGAATCAAGCACATAAGCACCATAACAGGTAATGTCGTTTGTTTTGATGCCAAGGTGGTGCTCGGAAAGCAGTTCAATGGCAAAATGGTGTTCAAGCAGAGTGATATTGGGATGGTTGTTGATTTTGTCGAGCAGGGCAGTTTCAACCTCCCTGCCAGTCAGATCCTGTGCATGCACAATCCTGCTTCTGGAATGGCCGCCCTCCTTGCCGAGGTGCAGATGGTCATTGTCGGAGGTGGTGAAGTTGACGCCAAGTTCTGTAAGGCGCTTTATATGCTGAGGTCCTTCTTTGACCATTATAGAAACCATCTCCAGGTTGCAAAGGCCGGCGCCAGCATCAAGCGTGTCAGCAATATGAAGTTCTGAACTGTCATTGAGGTCAATAGTGGCAGCAATGCCCCCCTGTGCCCAGTTGGTATTGGAGGTGGAACTCTCTTTTTTTGTAATGATCGTTACCTTGGCATATTCGGCCGTATGAAGGGCAAAATAGAGCCCGCCGATGCCACTGCCGATAACCAGAACGTCAGTTTTAATCGATTCCGTCATAGTGTTCCGCGTTCAACTTCAGTGAAGCAGAAGAATTGTCGATTACGGAAGGAGAACAGCACAAGAAATGACTGTTGTCCAGAGACCGTTCTCACCCTCTGCAGACTGGGTAATATTATAGGAATTGATAATTTTGCCGCTCATTTTGTAAATACCTTCGCGTTCGTCCCAATCCTTGTTTGGGTCAAATTCAATGCCGAGGGTTGTTGCCAGCATCGTTGCGGCCAGGTCTTCGGCGTATTCGCCAGAATGCTCTGCAGATTCTCCAAACGGGTGGTGTTCCGAAAGATAGCCGTATTGTGTTTCATCAGCAGGAATGGCGACACCGACCGAAGCCGCAATAAGGCGGTTGAACTCATTGGTAGAATTACGGGCCATGACAGCAAAAGTTATCTGACCCGGGGAGAGATGCTTCAGCCCTTCTTCGACTGAAATGCGCTCACAGTGAGGAGGAAAAATACTTGAGACGGTAACCAGATTGCATTTCTCAATTTTAGCCTCTCTCAGGGCAAGCTCGAATGATGAGAGATACTCCTTGTGTCTTCCCACTCCTTTTGTAAAAAATACTTTTGATGGAACAAATGACAATGCTGTTCCTCCGGATTAATGTGTTGTTCAAAGCGTTTATACTACTGAAAGTGAGGAACTATAGAAAAAAGCATTCTCATTGGGTACGGCCAACTTCCCTCCCAAAGAGGAATGGAGATCGTCATCACAAGATGAGCCAACAAAGATAATTTTTTTTTCATCATGGTCAAATCAGCTAACTTCATGCTGGAGAATCATCTCCTTTGAAACGAGGGTTCCAGGGCGACGGAAACAGATCCGGATTTGTCATTATGAAAACGTATATCAACCAGTGAAAACTGTCTCCGATAAAGAGGGGGCAACTCTTGTAATCGATCAAGACAAAGTTTACGCAGAGTGCATGCTGATACCATGCAAACCTTTTGTTGGCGGGTAATTTTGCTCTGAGTTTCTCATACAGTACCTTACCGATCTACTGCAGATCACTAAAATTAACAACAAGGCAACATTATTTTGTTGATAATCACCGTATATTATGCCGAATTCAGAGAACTTATACCTGTGCGCTGTGATTTGCGTAATTTTAATTAACCATCGAGAACATATTTTTGTCAAAAAAAACTAAAATTATAAAGAGCTGTCCAAAATTAAAGTGAAAAGCCGTGATTAATTTTAATAAAAAAATACTCATCATAGGATTCGGTTCGGTCTCTCAGTGTACGGTTCCGGTTCTTTTTAAACATATCAACGTTGATTATTCTCATGTCACTATTATGGATTTTGAGGATATTCGTGAAAAAGTATTACCGTGGACAGCATTGGGTGTCAGGTATGTTAATCATCAAATAACCCCTGATAATATATCGAAAACCCTTGCTGCTTATGTTGCCGAGGGCGACTTGATCATAGACCTGGCCTGGAATATTGATTGTTGCGAGATTCTCCAATGGTGTCATGATCATGGTGTCCTTTACATTAACACCTCGGTAGAGGTATGGGATCCCTATACAGGGGCTGAGACTCAGCACCCTACGCAAAGAACACTTTACCGACGACACATGAACATCCGCCGCATGACCTCACAGTGGCAAGAAAAAGGGGTCACTGCGGTGCTTGAACATGGCGCCAATCCCGGATTGATATCGCATTTTACCAAACAAGGGTTACTTGATATTGCCAATGCAGTCATTACCCGGAACAAGGTCGGCCCTGCTCAAGCCGAAATTATTAAAGAGTTAGCTGAAAAAAGAGTTTTCAATAAGCTGGCTATGGAGCTTGGCGTAAAAGTGATTCATTGCTCTGAAAGAGACACGCAAATCTCTAACATTCCAAAACAGGTTGACGAGTTTGTCAATACCTGGAGTGTTGAGGGATTCCGTGAAGAGGGTATGACAACGGCTGAAATGGGTTGGGGAACACATGAAAAAGAGCTTCCAGAATTTGCCTATACCCATCAGGAAGGACCACAAAACCAGATTTGTCTTGCCAAAATGGGTATGAATACCTGGGTGTGCTCCTGGGTGCCTGATTATGATATACGTGGCATGGTAGTACGCCATGGCGAGGCTTTTACGATTTCAGACTACCTTACTGTCTCTAAAGAGGGGCAAGCCATATACCGTCCGACGGTACATTACGCCTATTGTCCGAGTGATGCCGCTATTACCTCTCTGCATGAGCTGCGTGGTTATGATTACAGACTTCAGCCCAATTTCAGGATCATGAATGATGAGATCACCAAGGGTTCTGATATTCTTGGTGCATTACTGATGGGTCATCCCTTTAATTCCTGGTGGACAGGTTCCGACCTAAGTATAGAGCAATCCAGAGCACTGATACCTCATCAGAATGCCACCACAATGCAGGTGGCAATATCAGTGGTCGCAGCCTGTATGTGGATGATAGAAAATCCTGACAAGGGTGTTGTTGTACCAGATAATATCGATCATGAGTATATCCTTGGAATTGCAAAACCTTATCTTGGCAACTTCATATCAAAAGCTTCCGATTGGACACCTTTAAAAAACAATCCCAACTTTTTTGCAGGTTTTAATACACCTGATATTGATGAAACGGATCCTTGGCAGTTCAAGAACTTTCTTATTACCGATCATGATTAAAACAGGATAAACCTTATGGTAGTTCAAAATTTAAAACAACTTGCTTTAGAGCATGGTACACCTTTGTTTGTGGTAGACCACGACGTTTTGCGTGCTAATTATCGTGAATTTAAGCAGTATCTTCCAAGGGTTCAAGCATATTTCGCTGTTAAAGCAAACTCAGACGCCGAAATAGTTAAAACGTTCTACAACGCTGGAGCCAGCTTTGACGTTGCCTCAATGCCGGAGTTTCTTAATGTTTATGACAACATTAAAAGCCTGACACCAGAAGAGCAACAGGATTTTATCTGGGATAAAATCATCTACGCAAATCCGATAAAACCAATACCCACGTTAAAGGAGCTGGACAAATATAAACCGCTTGTCACGTTTGATAATGAAGATGAAATAACGAAAATCGCTACTTATGCACCGAATGCTGGTCTTGTTTTACGACTAAAAGTCCCTAATACTGGAGCGATGGTAGAGCTCTCTTCCAAATTCGGTGCAGATCCTGGAGAAGCTGTTGATCTTATAAAAAAAGCTTTTGAGAGTGGACTGGTGGTTGAAGGTTTAAGCTTTCATGTCGGTAGTCAATGCACAAATTTCCAGAATTATATTCAAGCCCTTAATCTGGCAGCGAATATTTTCAAAGAATCATGGGAAAGAGGGTATAAAGAGGTAAAAATTCTTGATATCGGTGGCGGCTTTCCCGCTCCTTATGACAACAATGTAAAACCTTTTGCTGAGCTTGCCCTTATGCTCAATTCCGAATTTGACCGGCTATTTCCGCCCGACATTGAAATAATAGCCGAACCCGGAAGATTTTTAGTGGCAACTGCCGCCTGTGTCGTGATGGAGATTGTTGGTACAGCGTATCGTGATGGTAAAAGATGTTATTACGTCAATGATGGGGTGTATCATACCTTTTCAGGGATTATTTTTGATCATTGCGAATATCCTTTAAAATCCTTCAAAGATGGCAATGAGAAGATGTGTGCGGTTTATGGTCCTACCTGTGATGCTCTCGATACGATCACTATGGCCAATCTGTTACCCGCAGGCCTTGCGATAGGGGATTTACTCTACAGTGAAAATATTGGTGCATACAGTCATGCGTCATCGACTTGTTTTAACGGGTTTCCACCGGCAAAGGTTTTGCACATAAATAGATAGTATTCGTTGAGCATGTTCTGATTCCATCTTGTTGTCAGGACAAGTGCCTGAATCAATCTCGGCTTAAATCCCGGCAAAGTCAGGGTGGCGAAATTGGTCATCGTAGCGATTTGTCGTGCTCGTTTTACCCCAAAGTTATCACCCGTATCCACTGGTGTCCGGTTGTTGAGAAATCAAATCCCTGTAAGTCGTTTTAAAAAGGTTACTTATAAGGTTATTGCGGCGTAATCGATTTGAAAAGTAATTTACTTATTGCTTCAAATGGTAAATATATATTAAAAAGAAATTGAAATAATATATTCGACGCATCAGAATTTTTCCATGATAAATTTTAAAGCAAGGAAAAGGTGAAACATGCCAAAATGCAGACAATGGCATAGAGAGCTAACTCATTATCATTAAAAGAATTACCAACCCAAAACATATATTCATGCAAAAATTGATAAAACCTTATTTACAGATTCAAATGCATAGAAATATTAAATAAATCTATTATACACTCAAAAAATTTTCTAAATATTATCCTTTTAAGAATATAAAAGCAGTCAAATAAGCTATAATATTTTATATAATATTCTACACTTTTCTACACTTTACTCAAAGGCACATGATTTGATAAGTTGCTAATATATAGTAAGTTAGGAATTCGTATTACACGATTGGACTGTGGTATTTTCTAACCTATTTAATTTATTTAAGTTATAGCCGGACAGTAGTGACCCGTATCCATTCTCGCAACTTGCAATGGTCGGACGGTTCTGTACTTGCAACCTTGATGCCCATAGTCTGGACGTAGTTATTGGAAAGCCCCCCCTCTATCGTACAGGAAAAACGGTGAAAAAAATACGGAACAAAAAGTTTATTATATCTAACTTGCGGGTTTTTGATTTTCTCTTCACTTATTGACCGCGCTCTCCTTGTTTTGACAAAAAAATGTAATAAAAAACGGAATATGAACTGTGCGGAAGTTTTTTACTCTTTTTTCTAAGTACAACACCTACCTGCTTTTTGTGATATACTGCGGTACAGCATTTTTCTTCATAAAGCTTCAGAATGAGAATGTGCTGACGAGGCTGCGCAACAGCGGCATGGAATTCAGCGCTGTTATTAATGAAAAGCTGTTGAGCATCACCTATCTTTTTACGTTAAATAATGAAAACGAAAGGCTGATGCGGGTAAATACCGATCTGCTTACCAGAGTACTGAACTTTGAAACTGCGGCCTTTGATGAACGAAACCGAAGAAAAATATTGACTGATACAACACTTAACCCGTCTGGGTATATCATCGCAAGGGTTGTTGATCGCAAATTCAGCGATCGTGATAACATGCTGCTGATCAATGCCGGATGGAAAAACGGGATCCAAAAAGACATGACCGTTCTGGTGCCTGAGGGACTGGTGGGAAGGGTAACATCTGTTTCCGAACATTACGCAAAAGTAATGCCTGTTATCAACACTGATTTCAAGGCAAGTGTTGTATCCGACTCATCCAACTGTATGGGCATTCTCAGTTGGAGTGGGGGCAGGGAGTTCATCGCCCAAATTGAACACATACCCATAAGCAGCCACCTCAAACTTAACGAAAGGATGGTCACTTCAGACTTCAGTACATTTTCTGTTCGCGGCATTCCAGTCGGGAGAGTGGTACGCATTAAACCGGATAAACTCTTCTTTAATGTCGATGTTTGGCTTGCTGTAGATTTTTCATCCCTGACCCAGGTACTGATTGCTCCCCTGAAAATAGAGCCGGAAAAAATCAGGATCTCTACCGATAGCACACTTGCTGAGCAGTTCCATTAATATCAAACACTGACTTGTGACAAAAGCTTTTTCGCTCTCTCTCATTATACTCTGCATCGCCTCAGCATTGCTTCAGGAGTTTGGTTTGACTCGCCTGATGCTCTATAACGTCTCTCCAGATGCGATTACTGTTTTTCTTGCTTTTCTTGCAGTCTCTGCCGGTCAGAGGGCCAGCACAAGTTTTGGGTTTGCTGTGGGCATATTTACAGGGATCTTGTCAGGGAATATGGGGTTGAATATGCTTTCAAGGACGGTCGAAGGTTTTATCGCCGGTTATTTTCATATCCCGGAAGACAGCCATGCAACGGCAAAACAAAAAAAAAGAAGATTTTTTAGCGCGGTCGTTTTTGCCGGTTTTATTGGCAACGCTGTCTTCGCCGCAGGATATAATCCTCTTGGCCTTTCGACCGCTTACAGGGTAGTTGTTCTCGGACTTCTCGAATCTTTTATCACCCTTATCCTTGCGGTTATCCTGCACTGGTTATTTTTGAAAAAATCTCTTGTCGACTGAACAATGGATAAACCTCAGCGAAGTTCTACTCTTGTAACACTGGTTGTAATAGCTGTTTTCACCGTGCTGTCTGCCCGACTATTTTACCTGCAAATTCTTAATTTTCAGCAGCTTGGATCAATTTCAACGACAAACAGCATTCGCAGGGTCTGGGTTCAGCCTCCAAGAGGACGAATGATCGACAGAAAGGGAGTTGTCATTGTTGACAATCAACCACTCTATACCGTAAAAGTCATCCCGTCTGAATTCAGAATAACCAAAAGTGGTTACCTTGCATGGCTTATTAAAAAGCCACAAGATGAACTGGTCGAAACTATCAAAAAAGGATATTCATTCAACCGATTTTCGGCTGTTACTGTCAGCCGCAACCTGAGTGCTGTTGCAATAGCAAGGCTGAGCGAAAATCTCTGGCAACTTCCAGGTGTGCTTATCGATACCGATAACAAAAGAATGTATCCTGATTCTCTCCACGGAGCACATCTTTTTGGCTATTTACGTTCCATACCCAAAGAAAAACTTGAGGAGCTTGCCGATCAGGGGTACGCCCAGGATGATAAAATCGGATTCAGCGGATTGGAAAAATTTTATGAAGAACGGCTGAGAGGACAGAAAGGAGCCCGGTTTGAAATGGTTACTCCCCGAGGCAAATATGCCGGAAAATACGATAAGGGACAAAGCGACATCTCTTCCATAAAGGGCGATGATCTCTATCTCTCCATTGACGGTGGGCTGCAACAGCTTGCCGAACACTTGCTGAAAAAAACCGGAAAATCAGGGGCCGTTGTTGCTATTGACCCTTCAACGGGAGGTGTCCTTGCCCTTGCCAGCGCTCCTGACTACGATCTTGATATTTTCAACGGCTCTACCGACCGCAAAGGATGGAATGATATTCTGACCTCTCCGCAAAAACCACTTTTTAACCGTACAATTCAGGCGGTCTATCCGCCCGGATCAGTCTACAAGATGATTCTGGCTATGGCTGCGCTTGAGGAAAAAAGCATCGATCCGGAAAAAAAAATACTTGATAACGGTGTTTTCATGTACGGTCACAGGAGATTTCTCAGCAATGAAGGTAAGGGGCATGGATGGGTTAATATGAGAACTGCCATTACAGTTTCATCCAATGTCTATTTTTATAACCTTATTTTTAACGTTGGGTTTGAAAACTGGACTAAATACGGGACAATGTTCGGGTTTGGAGAAAAAACCGGTATTGATCTGTTTGGAGAGAGGGCTGGGCTTCTTCCATCAGCCGACTATTATGATGAACGTTATGGTGAGAACAGATGGACAAAAGGATATCTTGTCAGCCTTGCCATCGGGCAGGGTGAACTCGGCACAACGCCTGTACAGCTTGCCGTTTATGCGGCCGCTCTTGCAAACAATGGAATCCTCTTCCAGCCTCATATTGTCAACGGATACCGTGATACGGGAACCGGTAAATATATTCCGTTCACTTATGCCAGGCAGCAGCTTCCGGTTTCACAATCGACCTTCGACCTTATCCACGACGGCATGATAGGTGTCGTACAGCAAGGCACAGGAACGCTTGCAAATGTTTCCGGTGTTACCGTTGCCGGAAAAACCGGAACAGCACAAAACCCGCATGGCAAAGATCATGCCTGGTTTATTGCCTTCGCTCCCGTGGGGAATCCAAAAATTGCTTTGGCGGTACTTGTCGAAAATGCTGGTTTCGGCGGCGCTATTTCAGCGCCGATTGCCCGTGAACTTATAAAGTATTATATAAAAGGAGGAGCAATTCCGGTCTCGTCATCCTCACAAGGAATGAAGCCCGCCGAGGCAACCGGAGAGGAGTCCGACAGTACAGAGACCAGGCTTCCGGACGTTCAGTCTGAAAAATCTGTCAAGAGTGCTGAACCTGCTGCTGAAACAACCATTGAGAACAATACAGGAAAGGCTGTAGAATGATATATAAAGATGATCAGGCCTCTATCAAGGGATTTCTGGAGGATACAAGTAATTTAAAGACAGGCCATACTCCGGGAGTTTTTTTCCCAGAAACAGTTGATGAACTTTCTGGACTGATCAAAGGTGCAGTTACCAGGCATCGTCGCTTCACTATTGCAGGAAACGGAACAGGAACGACTGGAGGAAGAATCCCGTTTGGAGATTATGTCATATCAATGCAGAGGGTTGACCGGATCGGCGAACCGGTGCCATACGCCAGCGAGAAGGCATTCATGACGGTACAGGGTGGCGCTCTCCTTGAGACCATCCAGAAAAAAGCAGAACAGAGTGGATGGTTTTATCCCCCGGACCCAACGGAAAAGCTCTGTTTTATCGGCGCTACTATTGCAAACAACTCTTCAGGAGCAAGGAGTTTCAAGTACGGCGCCACCAGAAAACATATCTCAAGAATCCTTGCTATTCTTCCACAGGGTGATGTGCTTGATCTTTCACGGGGAAGCTGTATGGCCGATAAAAACGGGATATTCCGACTCGGCCTTCCGTTAGCGGGTGAGATTGCCTTCCAGAGAGCGCAGTACTCCATGCCTGAAACATCAAAACATAATGCCGGCTATTTTTCAGAGGAGGGAATGGATCTCATCGACCTCTTTATCGGTTCTGAAGGAACACTCTGTATTATCGCCGAAGCTGATCTCATGCTGATCCCCCTTCCGAAAACCGTTATATCTTCTCTTGTCTACTTCAGAGACCTCGACGATCTGTTCAGGTTTAACCTCCTGCTTAAAGAGCGGGAAAAGGATTCGTTACCACGCGCAATAGAGTTTTTTGACAAAAATTCACTTGCGTTTCTTGCAGAAAAATACCCGGAAGTGCCTGCAGGAAGTGAAGGGGCAATTTTCTTCGAGCAGGAGACAACGTCAGAAACTGAAGAAAATGATCTTGAAAAACTCCTCGAAGAGATGAACGCTTGCAATGCCATGATTGACCAATCCTGGATGGCGCTTGATCGTGGCGATCAGGCAAAATTACGGGAGTTTCGCCACACCTTGCCGCTCCTGGTCAACGAATGGCTCGGCAAGCAACAGGAGAGCAAAATCAGCACCGACATGGCTGTTCCTGAAGGAAGATTCCGTGAACTGTTTGATTTTTACAGGAGTGTTTGCGAGAAACAGGGCTTTGTCTATATTATTTTTGGTCATATCGGTAATGGCCATGTGCACCTGAACATCCTGCCCCGGAGCAGGGAGGAGTTTTTACAGGCAAAGAGTCTTTATCGGGTATTTGTCGGCAAGGCTCTTGCCTTGGGAGGAACACTCTCCGCCGAGCATGGTATAGGGAAGCTCAAGGCAGAATATCTTGTCGACATGTATCATGAAAGCGGCATACGGGAGATGGCACGGATAAAAAAATGTCTGGATCCCTTTCTGGTGCTCAATATCGGAAATATTATTCCTGCCGCGTATCTGGAAACTGAAACCAAGTAAAGGTCAACGTGTCGAAAAAGCAGCATCAACAGGAATACGTCAAGGTCATACAGAACAGAAAGGCCAGATACGAGTTTGAAATTCTCGATACCATCGTTACCGGCATCCAGCTTTTTGGAAGCGAGGTAAAATCTGTACGCCTCGGACAAGCCAGTTTGAGTGACAGTTTCGCCATCATCCACCATAATGAGGTGTGGCTGGAAAACATGCAGATCACCCCCTACGAGCTCAACCGAATGGAGATGATTGAAGCAAAACGAAGCCGCAAACTCCTGCTGCATAAAAAGGAGATTCAGAAAATTCAGACAAAGATCAATGAAAAAGGGCTTACTTTGGTGCCCCTGAAGGCGTTTTTCAACGATAAGGGTCTTCTGAAAATTGACCTTGCTATAGCCAAAGGCAAAAAGCTCTACGACAAGCGCGAAACGATCAAGAAACGCGAGAACCAGCGACAGATGGAGCAGATCAAAAAGCAATACTAAAACAAAAAACAGGGAATCGATGGGTTTTCCAGCCGTACAGGAGCAGCTTGACATTATTGTTGGCAATGTCGTAGAAATTATCAGCGGAGACGAACTTGAACAAAAACTCCTTCATAGCCTGAAAACAGGCCAGCCACTCAAGGTAAAGCTTGGTGCCGATCCATCTCGGCCAGACCTGCACCTTGGACATTCTGTCGTCCTTCGAAAACTGCGTGAGTTTCAGGATCTTGGCCATCAGGCAATTCTGATCATCGGCGACTTTACCGCAATGATCGGTGACCCTTCCGGAAAAAGCAAGACGAGACCACAGCTCTCAGCCGAAGAGGCTCGTGAAAACGGGAAAAGTTACTTCGAGCAGGCTTCGAAAATTCTCGATCCGCAAAAAACAACCATCTGTTATAACTCTGACTGGCTTGGTTCAATGGGATTTGCCGATGTAGTAAGACTTTCAAGTCACTACACTGTGGCCCGGATGCTTGAGCGTGACGACTTTGAGCGGAGATATCGTGCACAAGAGTCTATCTCCATTCACGAGTTCCTCTATCCCCTTGCCCAGGGAATGGATTCGGTACACCTGAAAAATGATGTTGAACTTGGTGGAACCGACCAAAAGTTTAATCTCCTTGTAGGACGCGATCTGCAGCGAGAGTATGGAATAACACCACAGGTCTGCATTACAATGCCGCTGCTTGTGGGCACAGCAGGTGGAGAAAAAATGTCGAAATCACTCGGCAATGCGATTTGTTTCAATGACACTCCCGCCGACATGTACGGCAAGGCTCTCTCCATTCCCGATACACTCATTGAAACGTATACAAAACTTCTGCTGCCACAGAAAGAATATGCTGTTATCGAAATTCTCGGTCAAATCAATGATAACCCGAGAATAGCCAAACGAGCGCTTGCAAGGCAAATAGTTGCCTCCTATTTTTCGAAGGAAGAGGCCCAGGGCGCTGAGCACCACTTCGATCAGCTCTTTGTGCACAAAAAAGCACCTGATAACATTGATCTCCTTGAAATTGACGAGCAATCCATTCCAGTCATTGACCTTCTGGTAACCCTTGGAGCGGCCTCGTCAAAAAGTGATGCCCGCCGGATGATCCAGCAAAAGTCAGTGACTGTTGATGAGAGAAAAATAGAAGAGATCAATGAGAAAATTGAACTCTCCGCTGAACCAAAACTAATCAAGGCAGGAAAAAGAAAGTTTTTTAAAGTCGCAGCAAAAAAACATCCTGAAAGTGATTGCTGAGAAACATTCAATAATCACACCTCAATAGGTACCAACATCGATCGGTGATTCAAGTGCAATGTGCCGCAGACGCTCAGAATAGGCAGCCAACTGTTCTGTGCGTTCATTATAGGACATGCGGGCAGGTCCGTACACAATCTGTGGTGCCAGAACGCTGAAACCGACAAATTCCAAAATACCGCGCTGTATCGGGCGCAGAGGTCCAGAAATGTCTCCGTTGAACCCGCCTTGCCGGAAGGCTTCTGCCGGTCCACCTGTCGTCAGGCTTAGCAATGCCCGTTTGCCACGAAAAGCGCCAGTTTCATAGTAATGGCCGTTGCCGTAAACGCGTCCCATAGCAAAAACGCGGTCAACCCATCCTTTTAAAACCGCAGGCAATCCAAACCACCATAGCGGAAATTGCCAGATCATCAGGTCGCACCACTCAATCTTCTCCATCTCGGCTTCAATCTCTTCGGAAAAACCACCTGCAAAGGTGGCGTGCATTTCTTCGATTTGCTGTTTGAAGAAATCCTGGTTTTTGACTGAGGTAAAGTTCTTTCGGCTGGAAACAGGGTCGAAGAGCGTGTCATGCAAATCAGAAGTTCTTACCTCATGGCCAGCATTGGTCAGCACCTCGCAAGCCGTGCGGAACATCGCCCCATTAAAGCTTTGTGGTTCGGGATGCCAATAAACGAGTAATATTTTCATAAAAACGATTTTTATAGCCAATTACTATCCACAGTCAAACGATTGGTGTTGCTTTCGGCTTTTTACCAGGAATCATTTTTCATAATTTTGCGACAAAGGGAAAAAATAGATAATTATAATGATATATCCATTTTGCAAGTTCATTCAGCCCCAATACTTTCCTGTTCTCCTGCAGCTCTGTAGCTGCAGGGCAAGCACGAACGGGACAGCATGGAGTAACTCAGCGTTTGTGTAACAGCTTCACAAATGATAAATTGAGCACCGATTGCTTTGACTTTTCATACAATCCATAACCTACGGCCAAAGATGAAAACAAAGACCATTCTTATTCCTGTAATTTTTCTTGCAGTGTTGATGCTTTGCAGCGGAGCAGCGCTGGCAAAAGCGGTCCCGGCAAAAGCGGCTGCAGCTCTCTTTAATCCAGCAAACTTTGTGCTGATTCGAGGCGGAGAGTTTACGATGGGCAGTCCTGAGGGTGAGGTTGATCGCCGAAGCAATGAGGCACTGCATCAGGTGCGGGTGAGTAACTTTTTAATGAGCAGATATTCGGTGACGGTTGCCGAGTTCAGGAAATTCGTGAAAGCATCGGGGTACCAGACCGATGCTGAAAAAGGTGGTTTCAGCGATATTGGTTCAAATGCCAAGAATAAAAAAGAGGGTGTAATAAACTGGCGTTGTGGCGCATCGGGTAGTGTGCGACCCCTGAGTGAAGAGAACCATCCGGTTGTGCATGTGAGCTGGAATGACGCTGTAGCCTATTGCAGGTGGATATCATCAAAAACGGGGAAACGTTTCCGTTTGCCAACAGAAGCAGAGCGTGAATATGCATGCCGTGCAGACAGCAGAACGTCGTTCAATACCGGAGAGAACGTGACGACGGATCAGGCAAACTATAATGGCAACAATCCCTACAACAACAATCCCAAAGGGATTTACAGAGAAAACACGGTCCCAGTAAACAGTTTTGCTCCCAATGCGTGGGGGTTGTACAACATGCACGGCAATGTCTGGGAGTGGTGCAGTGACTGGTTCAGTGGAACGTATTATGGTGAATGTAAAGCGAGCGGTATGGTGAAAAATCCTGCGGGGCCGGCAACTGGTTCTGGTCGTGTGCTTCGTGGCGGGAGCTGGGGCGGTGATGCCGGGAGTTGTCGGTCGGCTAATCGCAGTGGCGGAATCTCCGACGGCCATGACGATGATGTTGGCTTTCGCATTGTGTTAGTCCCGTAGTCACTTGGCAGCCCTTTCTGCTTTGCTTTTGAGCGTGAGTGCATAATATTTTGAGTTGCTTGAATTAACGGATTTCAAGCGATCACAGAATCTTTGGGAAGTGTGGCTGCCATGTCGCATTGTTTCATTGGCGAATAGGTGTTCGGATGGCGATTGGATTAAAACAGTACAATGAAAGCTGGTCGCAGCTATGTGTGGCAGAACAGTAATTGCGAAGGTTTAATACTCTTCAGAAATATTGGTGGACGGATTCAAAAACGGGCGATGAGACGCTCCTCAAACGGTTATCTTAAACCCTGGTTATCGGTGGTAACTTTTTTTAAACTGTGATATTTTATTGACAGTTAACGGTCTAAAACTCTATGTTGTACTGCTGGCTGATCAGTTGCTCCTGTTTTTCAAGCTTTGAAATTTGCTTCTCGTTTCTTCTTGCCTGCTTTTCAATGGCAAGCTGCTTTTTTCGTTCCAGAGCCTTGCGATAAGCCTCAATGGCATCCCTGTTTCTCTGCGCTTCCAGTTCTCGCTGTTTCCGATAAAACTCTCGTGATCGTTCACGCATCTTCTCAAGCTCTTCCATGCGGGCAAGGGCCTGTTCGCCGCTGACAGAGGGTGATGGCGACCTCATTCCTGCGTTCAAAAAGCATTGCTCAAGCCGGGGTAACGAAGCCTCATAAGCAAACTCGTGAATCAGTGGAAGATTCAATGCCCGAAACAGGGAAATCCATCCCGGTTGGTTGTCGGGATCGGAAGAGCGCACCAGAAGCGCCGGATTGAACTGATACCACCCTTGGGTAAGGCGCTGAAATAATGACCGGTTATAGGCATAATCGCGTGACACCTCATTCCTTGCAAGAACTGAAGAGATATGCTGACGCCTGTTGCGCTCCGGCGTAACAACATTGGCGGGCAAATTGGCCCAGACATACAGAATGGCCCGAGTGTCAACAGCCCCATAGTGAGGACGGGACTCTCTGAAAAAACGTGATTTGAAGATCACCCAAAGCGTCTGAAAAAGAAAGTATTCAGAGAGGTGGCGATCAAGGCGCACCATCCGCTCCCCGGTGCTGACATCAACACAGGCAGGTGCAAGCAACTCATAGAGCGTACCAAAGTTTTTGCGGGCATAGTCAGGCAGGCGAAAGGCTTTGCGCATTGCCCAGTGGAGGGCATTGTACCCATACTGATCAGTTTTCTCCCGGTCTGCGCCCCGTTCAAGCAACGCCTCCGTCAACGGCACATTTCCGGCCGCCGCCGCCGCCATAAGGGGGGTCTGATTCATCGGCAAACGATGATCAATACCATGGTGCTCACATTGCTTCAGAATGGATTTTGTCTGCAAGCTGAAATAGGGGACATAACTTTTTCGCCCAATGGTATCCTTATGATCTTCAAAAGCGCCACGGGCATCAAATTGAGTATCCTCTGAAAGCCTTACCGCTAACAAAGGCTCATCATGGCAGGCTGCATACTCATAAAGCTGCTGTTTGGCCTTGCTCCCCGGCACCTTGTCGCGGAAAACCTTGACAAGAAGCTCTTGCAGATGAGATTCATCAAATATCGGCCATGGCGGCGGAACCTCCTTGAGAATAGTGCGGCGAATCGCCTCTGCCTGCTCCTGTTTTCCCTGAAGTTCAAGCTTTCTGGCCTCTTTCTGCCACTCTTCAAGTGACGATTCTGATGCGTCAACATTCACTTTGCTGGCGCTTGCCAAATCAAGCAGGGTAAACAACCGATGACCAATATCGGATTCAATGATGTAGATGTTCTTGATCGCTCTCGTCAAGGCGACATAAATCGCATTTACAAAAAATTTATAGACTTCGAGTGATTTGTCACCTTTGTCTTTTGCCCTTCGATACTCAAGCGTTTCAACAGAGAGCTCATCTCTGGAGACTCCGTCAACAATTTCATTAAACTCTGCCCGATTGCCCGAAACAAACTTGAAGAGGACGATATTGTCGTATTCCAGCCCCTTGGCTTCATGAATGGAGAACAGAAGAGGGGTAGCAAAATGTTTTCTTGCCTCCAGCTTATCCTCATCACGCATCACCAGCACCGCAAAACGGGTTGATTGTTTCGTTTTTTTGTCGAGCTCACGCTTGGCCGCATCCTTGTCGGTCATCAGTACCACCTGCCCCGCCTCTCCCCCCACAGCCTGAACCAGAAAGTTGCTCTCCCTGTCAATAGAACCAAAACGCTGATGCTTGATTTTAAGCAGTTGATTGGAAATCCTGGTTGCTTCGGTTCCATTACGGAAATTGGCGGTGAGTACACTCAACTGCTGCTGACCAGCCAGTTTTGGATCATTCCAGAAAAGCGTTTTGACCTGACTCCAGGCGAAAAAGTTGGGATGCACAATCTGGTTGGAATCGCCACAGAGAATGAAGTGTCCCCGTTTTTTAAGCATCTTCAGCACCAGTGAGAGCTGCGCTATCGTCAAATCCTGCACCTCATCAATAACAATAAAATCGTATCGGGGAGTAGCAACCCATTCATGGGCTACCAGATTGAGGTCGAACAGCTCCTCATCAGAAAGCCACTGTCGATATTTTTCAAAAAGATCGTACAGTTTGTCACGCTCATTTTCCGGAAAAATAGATTGGCGAATCCCGAGGATCCGATAGTCATCGCGATTCAGAACAGCTCCTTCACCGGCAGTGATGACACCCCGAATCTCCTCAAATGCCTGATGAGCATCAATACCTTTAAAGGAGTTCTGCAGCCTGAAAAACCAGACTGAAAAATCGCGCCACGTAGCCTCCCTGCCGGAAGGAACTCGAATAGACTCAACAAATTCAAGGTATGAAAGAAACTGCGCCTCCTGCCCGGAGTGCTCAAAACCATTGGAATAGTAGATGTTGCGGGCATTCTGCGCAAGATAAACCGAGTGGGTTACATAGAGCACCTCGCCTTCGGCATCTTTCAGCTTCTCAAGCATCAGTGCGGTTTTTCCACTGCCAGCGCTGCCAACAATAATCAGTGGAGGGTTCTGGCGGTAAACTGATTCCTGGGCATCATCAAAGGAGATGGGCTTGTCGAGAAGATGAATGGCGGTGTGATCGGGATGGAGGTAGCGTAAAGGCTCTGCCTCCTTTATCGCCTCACGGGCATCAATATCAGGAATTTTTGAGTCATCAATCTCAGCGCCTCGCAAAAAACGGGACTTTCCATAATTGTGGCTGGTAATAACCTCAAGCATCAGGGCGCAGACCTCATCACCATGACGCATCAGGGTAAAAAGCAACCGGTTTGCCGCATCAAGTTTCGCCCTGTAAAACTTGCCATGGGTGAGATTGACCAGCTTTTTGACCTGGGCGGCACGAAAATCGTCACGGGCAAGAGCTTCCTTTACTTTGCGATAGCCTGCTTTGATGCTGGAGGTATCAAGACCTGTATATTCAAGAATTTTCATGTGACGACGACTTCAGTACACTCATTACTCATGCGACGCCAAAAACCATCGCGGAAAGATTTTTTTCAAGGTAACTCTTTTCAGCAATAAAGCCGAAGCGATAAAATACCGGCACGAGTGTAGTAAAGGCGTATATTAATTTTATACTCACTCAAAAATAATCCGGGTCTCACCAATGGCCATGACCGTCAACATAAAAAACAACAAGTGTTGAGACAACGCCATCCGTCTCAATTGGGCACCCCACTTGGTGTTGATGGGTTTAATTGGTACAATAGAAATGGGAACGATGAAGTTATCTTTTACAGTAGGTTGTTCGGGGATCAATTTGAAATCACAGAATGAGTTTTAAACCTTTTGAGCGCATTGTTCGCTCAAAGTGTTGATGGACTAAAACAGTACAACGAAGGCTCGTCGTAGTTATGTGTCGCAGTCGAGAAATGGCACAGTTTTTTTCTATTCAGATAATATTGGCGGTCGAATTCAAAAACAGGCGATTTGCCTCATCTAAAAGTTTGATATGAAATTAAAAATTATTGTACACCCAGCCGAAGAGGGCGGCTTTTGGGCTGAAGTACCTGCAATTCAGGGTTGCGCCACTCAAGGTGAAACGATGGAGGAACTTCTGGCAAATTTGCACGATGCTGTCGATGCCTGCCTTTCTGTGGATTTGGAAACCATAGATATTTCAGAAAATGACAAAATATTAGAACTTGTCCTGTGAAATCTATTTCAGGAAAACACTTTGTGAGGCTTCTTGAAAAGAAAGGCTGGTGTTTGGTACATCAAGCAACCCTCTTGAGCAGAACCAGCGAAGAGGCTATTTAAGCTCCTCCGGGGCTTGAAAACAATGAGCATTTTTTTCAATGCCACAGGCATGACATATTGGCAGAACCCAGCATAACCAGCCGCCCTTTTTTCGTAACAAAACTTGCTTTTTTTTACCTTCTCAGAGAGAGCTATACCCAACTTTTTTGATAAATGTTATATTGCTGAGCATCTGGAAC
>Ga0194037_1000787_pt1 | contig 24627 bp, 17 predicted proteins | sample JunL306m_MetaG_FD_148653 | JGI IMG/M metagenome (GOLD analysis project Ga0194037, IMG submission 148653) | Anoxic zone freshwater microbial communities from boreal shield lake in IISD Experimental Lakes Area, Ontario, Canada - Jun2016-L304-6m | ecosystem: Environmental > Aquatic > Freshwater >...
AGAGAACAGGAGAAGTACACTCCGTGCGTATGAACACCAGCAAATTGGCGAACAGCATGAGCACACTCATTCAACTTTTGAACCCTGAGTTCCCGCACTAATTGGCAGAAGTCGGGAGGGGTGTGCCTTTGAAAATGGGCACTACAATGCAGTAATGTGATGTTGTATTTTACTGAATCAAAAATGGTGTGGCGCTGAGTTTTTCACCCATCACCTGATAGATTTTCCGGGCATGCATGGTAGGTTTTGACGGGATGCCATACTGGTGTCCTTTCGTTTTATGCATCAGGATGCTCTGCTGCACATGCACCAGCTCATTGCGGATGATTTCCGGCGAAAGAGGTTGGTATTGCAATTGTACCCGGTACGATAAATGTCGGATGCAGACCAGTGCCATAAAACAAATGGCCACATGTGCCTCAATTCGCCTTGGTGTCCAGTGGTAGATTGGACGAACTCTCAGATCATGCTTGGTCAAGCGGAATGTTTCTTCAATTTGCCATAACCCCCGATAATGCTCAAAGGCATCGCTTGCTGCCATGTCACCGATATTGGTGATAACCCCATGTAGTCCGTCCCACTGTTCGGCATATCTGATTTTTTCTTCATCAATGGTCACGGATTGTTGTGACAGTTGCGCGATCTTCAGATATTTTCGATACGAGGTGCTCTTGAGAAATGATTCAGGATTTTTTGATTTGTTGAGTTTCTTCTGCAGTTTATCCAGCGCCTTTTGGCGGTCATAGGCATCTTTGCTTGCCCGTTTTTTGGTGTAGCTGACCAACAGCCGACGGTTGTCCGGCAAGGCAATCTCTTTGAACCGTATGTTGTCACCCTGCTGATACCCCGCCTTGTCCAGAATCTGCTCTTTGATGCTTTCCGGCTGATTCTTCAGCCGTGCGGCAACAATGTACTGCTTTTCACTCTGCTCGATCAGTGCAAGGTTTTCCTTTGAGAGCAAGCCACTATCAGCGACAAATACCACACGGTCAACCTCAGCCATACGCTTTATCTGCTCGATGGCATCCTTGAGGGTATGACCTTCCCAGGTTGCACCATTGTAAAGCCGGTATCCAAGCGGAAATCCATGTTTGCTCACCATCATAGCCAGTAACACCTGAACTTCACTATGCTTGTTTTCCTTGCTCAATCCATTGTCGCGCAACTCATCTTCACTAAACGACTCAAAATACAGGGTCGTGCAGTCATAAAAAACGACATCGATTTTTTCGGCAAACAATCCAGTCGCAGCTTCCCATGCCTTTTTCCTGATCAGCTCAATACTTTGTTTATCGACATAATCCAGTGTCCGGTACACCGCGCTCAAATCAAGTTTAACCCCAAAGTCCCGCTCCAGATCAATAACGCTCTTATGTTTGCTGGCCGGATTGGCAATTCTGGCCAGCACCAGATGTTTGATGGTCTTGGCTGCCTGTACTCGCCGTGCAGGATTACCGAGCACGCCGTTAAAACCAAGTTCATCAAACAACTTCCCATAAATTTCATGGATACCAACAACCACACGACTCTCTTCACGAAGCAGCTTCAGATCTACGTTTAACGGCTGATCTGAGGACAAGTCCGCCTTTTTTCTTCCTTCAATGACCATTCGAGCCAATTCATCAGGACGGAATAATGTCGGAACGGATTCAGCCTCAAGGCCCGCCTTGATAAACTCGGCCAGTTCCTTCATTTTAATCAGTTCTTCGTCATTCATGGCAATGCCGACATAGCGGACAATGCGTTGCTTGACTTTGTCACCGATGCGTTCACTGGCGACAATCTGTACAGATTGCCTTGGTGAATTCGGTGTTGATTTGACACGGACAAACATGGGAAAAAACCAAAATATGAAGAAAGACTATGATGAAAAATACAATAAAAACAAATAATAATCAAATAAAAAGATTGATTAGGCACTACAAAGGCAAAAGCAAAATGACCCCTTGATTTTATTGGCTTTCCGGGCGAGTTCGATTAGCAAGTGTATGAAGTCAGGAAAAGCTGTCACTTTTTGGCAACAATTTTACATAGGTCAGACAACGTCTCAGGGATATGTATGGTTTTATTGACGCGAAACTGATTTACTCTTTCCACAAATTGCTGTATACCCATCAGATCACTTTTACGACAATATTCAGAGAGAAATATAGTCTGACAAATAACTGACAACTGTTCCTGTCTAAAAATAAGATGTGGAGTCAACATGACAGTAGTCAGTCCCATACTGACGAAAACAGCATTCACCAAAATCTTTTTGTTATTCAAGTAAGCAATCTCCCACGGAATGTCAGTAGAAATTACATCAATCACCATCTTCCCGCAATAAAAGTCACGAACACTCATCATAAGCTGCAGACGATCATTTGAGAGTTCACCAAAACCGCATATTCTAAGTTTCACGAGCACTTTTTTGCCAGCGAATGCCGAAAACAAACGACAGAGAATCTGAAATTCGCTTTTCCGATACTCCGCATGATCGAAATCCGTATCGAAATAAACGATGTCGTAACACAAATTATCAACCCCATCCCGATAATCGAATATCTTGTTTATCGTCTCAGCCTTCTTTTCTACATCATCGGGAAAAAGTTCTATCTGCCTGCACTCAATGCTGCTTTTCATCTCCCTGGATAGCAACCGCACATCAAAGACCTCAAGCGAAGAAACAAACGAAGAGTCCATCTTGATGTTATTGGCCCACCACAGCAAGACATAGGCATAGGGCATCGTTATGCTCTTGCAAGTGTTAAGCCAACCTGTGGCCATATCCGACATATTATATGGAGCAATACCATCCTCCATCATAATCACATCATTCTGCCTCGACAACAGATTGACAACAAACACGCAATAGCGATAACCATAGGAGAAAAAAACAATCGTCCGACCCCTCAATGTCAACAACTCACGCACATCACCCTTAAGAATAAAGCGTCCAAAAAATTCCGACAGACCTTTTTTCCTTTTTATAACAAAAGTCTGATCCCAACCACCATAGTCGACAACTCTTTTTACAAGAGAGTATGGAAATATTTTTTCATCCAGCACAATTGCGTCGCCCTTCTTTCTGACGATTTGTGAAAGAAATATGTGATACTGTGTGAGCGGATAATAGACTTTTTGCATGAAAAATGAATTTTCTGACGTTTAAAGATATAAAAAGAAATCTTCAAATTGAGCCGGACTTTTGATCAGCATAGCTTGCATACATAGCAGCAGATGTACCGGCAGATATTTCGAAGGAAAATGGCAACAGATGCCCGTCCGGCCTGAACGTATCATCCATCTCGCACAGGGAAAAGAACAACCTTGTCAGACAGTTTCCATTTATACAGCGATGCTTCAGCATCGGAGCGACCGCGCATAGTGAAGGAGACCATCGGAGTGCTACCGTTCTGCCAGCAGCATCCTCAATGACCACGTAACCATCAGTTGCACCAAATGACGCATTACTTGAAACAAAAGTTGTTGCTGCCGCACCATGATCGACATCACAATCGAGAGTAAAGGTCTCAACCGATTTTCCGCCGTTCACACAATGTATCTTTAATGGGTGCTTCCATGCTTCAGGTAACAAGGTCACGATACCGGCACGCACTATTCCATGAGGTCGTTTGATATCATTGAAATGATATGCTAAAGAAATTTTACCGGCAAGAAGATCAATTGATATTGTTTTTTGCATCGAACCATCAGCCATTGGCAGTATCGCGCTAATATGAAGCATAGTCTCTTCTCGTTGAATTTTTGGCACAACCCTTTCGAGATCAGTTCCCCGGATGCTCCTTCCCGGCACGTCAATCAACACGCCTCCCGAATAAAAGTCTGCTCCAAGATTGATTGACCTGAAATATCCTTGTGGCAACGTCCCAATAACAGGCTGAAAATCATGCTCCCTGAATCCTAATGATTTTATGGCCAATCCTCGACGGATATTAAGCGTAAGATGCAACTCGCCTGTTTTGATGATCCAAAATATGTCTTCTTCATCCTTTTCGATAGAAACAGACTGTATTTGCCTGCCGCTCTCTGTGAATGCGGTATCGGCTTTCTGCTTGAGGGACGAGAGATTATTATATTGCGAAAGCATTGTACCAATGCCTTTTAGCGCTTCTTGCCAGCGCCCGTCAGTAATATGAGTGCGAAGATCACTGGCCCATAGCTCACAAAGACTTTGCCAAACCATTGGGGATAATTCACCCCGGCGTTCAAGTCCCTGAAAAATTTTATGGCACATAGTGTTCAACCACAGATCATCCCGCCCAGATACCGCCCAGCGATTGATATTGTACTTTGCCTGCTTTTTAACCGGTATTGGATATAATGTGGAGGAAAGAAGGGCGATTTCGCGGCGTTCACCAACAAGACAACATTCGAGAACTTGTGAAGGAGTGAGCCATTCCATACATAGTTCATTTTGCAATCGCAGCATCACCGTGATCATTCTCGCCCATTCACCATCAGGATGCAATCGAGACTCAACCGTAAATCTTCCGGGACGATAATCAAAAATCTCCGCATCATTGCAGTATATGGGGAGACATGCATGATCCTGCTCAACGCGTATTTTGACATAGTCAAGATACTCCGCAACAGGAATATCACCATGCACGACACGCTGTAATCGCTGAAAAAGAATCGAATCCGACCAGATAACAGGTAACGATACATCTCCAATCCCGGCGGCATGAGTCGGTGTTGCCGAAACTGGCTCGTGCTCCAGCCCAAGAGCAAGGCGCACATTGTCACGATCCATTACTATCCCTCGATATCCCGCTTCAGCATAGACATCGACCATACCTGTCGAAAACGCCATTTCATTGACGAGTGCAATACCCGGAGTGATTCCAAGGGTCTGCTCATAAGCCTCAAGACCAAGCCGCTGATTATGGACATTCACAGCATAAGGAACAAGAGGGCCGATAAGCTGGCTCCAACCACTACCGATCAATTCACATTGGCTCAACGCAATCATATCGCGAAACTTTTTCACCCATGACGGATCAAGGAGAACAAGCTGCTGTAACGTCCAGCCCGTCAGTTCTATGCCGACAGGAATACCCTGCCGCTCGGCAAAATTGAGCAAAGGCCAGTAACACTTCCTGATCACTTCTGGACGATCTTCTGCCCTGATAGAAGAAAAAGCAAGATTCAGGTGAAAAATCAGATATCCCTTCGGCATAATTTACAATATCAAACGTTGTAACGCCTGAGCGAATTTATGAGACCCACAGGATGAGAGTTTCTGCTGAGCCTGCCGGGAAAGGCTCGCGGCGAGAGCATCGTCATCCATCAGGTTCTTCAGTTTCTCAACCGCATCGAACTCATTCTCTGCTACCAGTGCTACCTTTTCCGAAGCTACCGCAGCCAGTTCAGTATTGTCTTTGATTCCGTAAGGAGAAAAAACCACAGTAGGAATTCCGCACTGCAGCAGTTCAAAAAAGCTCACACCATAAACGGTTATAGCATAATTAACGCGAACCATCAATCGGTCAAGCCGAGCAAGCTCTTTATGAGTAAAGATGTTCAACCTCTGCGGAACAGGAAAATCCGGTTTGGCGGCAAACGGCCCAACAACCCAGTGCAGGTCGATTCCGGCGGGAAGCGACCTGTCGAGAAGTGCTGGCAGAGTTTTACCGAGACCGGTAGTATCGCTGCCCCCGGTCAGGACAAGTGCCGCCCGACCGGGCTTCCATATCACCGGAGAAACCGACACATTCAACAGATAGCTGTCCCATCCGTAAAGAAACCTGTTGCAGGGTGACTCCATCGGAGGAATAAACCTGAATGAAGGGATATAGACGAGATCGAAATAGTCATACAAGGATGAAAGGGCATCTATTGTAACGAGTCTGCAACCCATACATCTCAGTTCGGTCAGCAGTGACTCCATGCTGGAAGGGAGATGTCGGGTATGCACATCGAAAACCACAATACCGGTCTTTCGGATTGCAACTTGCTGAAGAAGTGCCTCGGAAAAGTCGCATCCGAATGGGATGATGTGGTGCTCAAAACTATTCAGATCAGGACGATCGATAGTATCTCCCTGAACAAGAAACTGAACATCAAAACCGGATTCATCCCTGAGCGTACGTGCTGCAACAAGCGATCGGGTCAGATGCCCCAGTCCAGTCCCTGCCCCCGCATGGCATACAAAGAGAACATTCACTGCCATTGCCTGCGAATCTCCTTCATCGGGCGCAATCCGTCAGAGGGATCCGCCCGCCACAACCGATCGGAAAGTTCTGAGGTCACAGGCTGCTTGACACCATCTCCATCCGAATCCAGCCCTTTCTGTACATCGCTTATGACTGCGCCAATCTCTTCCGGCAGCCAGCAATGGCCAGCCTCGTACTCTTCGCCCTTACCATCGAGATCAAGATGAAACTCTATCACCTCTGCACCCCAATGGTGAACTGCTCGGTGAATAACTGCCGGCTCCACGGTATGATCAGACCAACCGACGGCACATCCTGTGGCGTTGCGCAGTGTTTCGATAGCAGACAGATTAGTCTCTGCGTAAGGAGTCGGATAGGCTGAAGTACAATGCAGAAGAATCGGCATTTTGCAACCATGCCCTTTAAGCACATCTACAGCATGCTGAATTTCATCCATGGTGGCCATCCCGGTCGAAAGCATAACCGGTTTGCCGGTTGAAGCGCAAGCCGACAAAAGAGCGTCCCACAGCAGTTCATAAGATGCTATTTTATAAAAATCAACATAGGGTTCAAGCTCAGTTACTGCTTCCAGATAAAATGGAGTACAAGAAAACTCTATCCCGGCCTTCCTCGACCTTGCTGCCAGCGCGGGCAGAAAATCGAGAGGCAATTCCCATGCTTTGCGAGCCTGATGTTTTTCTGAACGTGCAAGTATTTCAGGTGCAAACAAGTGTTCGATTTTGAACAACTGGAACTTGACTGCCTGGCACCTGGCTGCGGCTGCGGCATCAATAAAGGCAAATGCGCGTTCCAGATCACGATGGTGGTTGCTGGAAACCTCGGCAATAAATTTAATCATGACTCCACCTCGATCCGAACTGTTGCAAGCGCACGATCAATGCGGCACAACGCCTCCTCTCTGGTTTCAGCTCCGACAATAGCAAAACCAAACCGGTCTGGATGCATTCGGACTCTGGTTTGCACTTCACCTGTTTTTTTAAAAAAACCATAAGAAATCAAACCTGGCAACCTTTGCAATTCCTCTTCGCCTCGTATTGCAAAAATACATCCTTCAGGAGGATACCAATATCGAATGGCGGTCGCTGCAGCCCGGGAAGGAAGTAATAATGTTTCGTCTATCGACTCACCGAGAGAATAGGAGATGACCGCTGAGACCAGATCAACACCTGTTGCAAAAGGAATCTGATGGGTTGCGAACCAACCTCCTGAGAGTCGTGCGGCAAGCTCAATAATCATCGGCCGTCCATTTCCGTCTATAACAAGGTCGCCTTTGACAATGCCTTCATGAATACCGATAGCAGTCGCCCCCCGGAGGATAATATCGTCCACCAACCTGCGCATAGATTCATCAATTGGCGCTGGTATTGTCCCACCATCTTCTATGATGTTCGGTTTAAACTGTTCCAGCCGGTCATAATTGCGTTCAGCAATTGCCGCCGTATAGCATTTGCCATTCAAAAGAAACGATTCTGTCGAAAGCTGCATACCAGGAACAAACTTTTCAAGAATCAAGCGACCGGAATCACCCCAGCGTTTTGATTCCTCAAATGCCCACTCCACATCCACAGTACTATCAATCAGCAACACTCCTCGAGCACCCCGACCATCGACAGGTTTGATCACAAACATTGTATGCGGCTCAGCGCAAAGGCAAGCACGTAATTTATCGGCTGAACCTATCTCAATAAACCACGGACATGCAACATCATGACTGCTGAAGCATTGCTTCATAAGCAGCTTGTCGGTAACATTACGGGCAGCATCCTGACCAATACCTGGCAGCCCCAGAGCTTCAGCAACACAGGCGACAGTGTATGGAACATCGTTTGCAATGGTCATCACACCATCAATTTGGTGAAGAGCATGATAATCGAGTGCCTGACGGACAGTATCCTCCGCATTGCGAGTAGAAGCGATCAGAACATGGTCTGCAAGTTTCATACCGGGAGCATCTGGATTTAAATCAGAACCAACCACGAAAAGCCCACGCTTCTTTGCCTTTTCGTATGCAGGAATCTGCTCCGCACCTCCACCTATAATCATCAAAGTTTTAGCCAAAATACATGCCCCCGTTAACATTTATTGTCTGACCGGTAATATATTCGCTGCCCGGAAGAGTCAAAAAAGCAACGGCAGCAGCAACTTCACTGGCATATCCGATCCGGCCTGCCGGTATCATCCGAACTTTATCCATGCCTTGGGGTGAAGAGAGTTCTTGTTTTGTCATATCGGTTTCCACCAGCCCAGGCGAGACCGCATTAAAGGTTACTCCAGCAGAACTGAACGTTTTGGCCAAAGACCTCGTCAGCCCAATAAGGCCCGATTTTGCACTTGCGTAATGAATCTGATTGATGCCACCCCATTGACCACCTATGGACACGATATTGACCACACGACCCCAGCCGCGTTGCATCATTCCGGGCAATACCTCCTGAATACAGGCAAAAGGACCTCGCAGATTAGAAACAAGCATTCTGTCCCAATCATCATCTGTAATTGACAAAAAAGGTTTTTCCTGTGAAATCGCCGCATTATTTATCAGAATAGCAATATCTCCGACCGCTGCAAAAGCGTCCTTGATACTAAGCCTGTCGGATATGTCAATCCTTTGAGCAATTGCAGAGCCTCCGGACGAACAAATGTCTTCAGCAAGTAATTCAGCCAAATCACTGCGGTGCAGATAACCAATCACGACAAAGATACCATGTGACGCCAACGTCCTTGCAATGGCAGACCCTATCCCTCGTGACGCTCCAGTCACAAACGCAATTTTCCCTTTCACGGTTAATACCCTTTCCACATGTTATCCATAGTTTGCCCAGCCAACAACATCGGAATGACATCCGCTTCATGATCAATATGGACTTCGAGCAACACAGGCCCTTCAGTCGCCCAGAACCACTCCACCGCAGCTTCCAGAGCGTCACGATCAGAGACCCGGTTGGCTTTGATACCAAAACCTTTTGCTATGGCGACAAAATCAGGAGTAGAAAAAAATCCTGACGCCGGATCGTCTCCCCATGTTATTCGCTGAAATTGTGACACGATACCCAACCGATTATTGTTCAAAAGCATGATCTTGACCTGCAATTGTCGTTCAGCCAATGATGCCAGTTCCTGGATATTCATCAAAAAAGAACCGTCACCGGCAATACAAAGAATGATACGGTCAGGACAGGCCATCGCAGCTCCGATTGCGGAAGGCAGGTCATATCCCATGGTACCATGACCACCTGATGTCAGCAGGCGCCATCCATCAGGACTGTAGGTCAGATGCCGGGCCGCCCACTGCTGATGGGAACCTACCCCGGTAGTCACCACCCCTTTAGAATTTTTCATATATTTGTTGACAATTTGCAGTACCTCTTTTGGAGAGATAACCGCATCTCCGGTCAACGAAAATGAATCCTCGATATCAATACGACGGTGCTGAATCAACGATGCCCGCCATTGCATATCCCTCAACATGATCGGTTCCGAAACCAGTTCGAGCGCAGCAGCAACAAAGTGAGCGACATCGTCCTGAATCGACCAATCAACCTTTACTCTCGCAAATGCAAGTTCGGTTGGATCATTGTTTATCCAGGCTATTTTTCCGTTGGGAACAAATTCATCGGCCATGGTTCCGGTCTGACGAACGTCAAGTCTGGCACCAAGAACCAGCAGGAAATCAGCCTCATGGACAGCGCGATTTGCTGCTTCATGGCCAGTATGACCGATATAGCCCAAAAACTGTTCATCGTCTCCTGGAAATGAACCCAATCCTGGCAAAGTGCAAACAACCATTGCCCCCACCCGTTCTGCAAAAAACCGATAAAGCTCAAACCCGCCAGAATCAAGAGCACCCTTGCCCAGCAGCATGACAGGTCGAAGAGCCTCGCTCATTGCTGAAGTAATTTCCTCAACCTTATCAACCAGTGTTGTATGATTGGGAAAAGTGCTGTTGGAAAAATCGGTTACAGGAGTCTGGTCGACTCTGGAACGCTGCACATCCATGGGCATATCAAGCACTACAGGGCCAGGGCGACCCTCAACGGCAATGGCAAACAGTTCAGGCAAAACCTTCAGCGCCTGCTCGACTGTCGTTGGACAAACAACCTTTTTGCATATCTCAGAAACCAGTGAAGTCGTTGGAACCTCCTGAAATCCACGTTGGCGCACCAGACGGCCCGACAGCAAGTCTGACGTTCCGACTTGCCCTGTGATCAGAAGCAAAGGCGTTGAATCATAATAGGCATCGGCAAGAGGGGTAATCGCATTGGTCACGCCTGGCCCGGATGTCACCATTGCAACCTGGATCCTGCCGCTGAGACGCGCCGCAGCCAAAGCTGCGTAAAGAGCCCCTTGTTCATGCTTGAAAACTTCAATACGGATACCAACCGATACCAGACTGTGGATTATGGGAGCAATGGTTCCTCCAGGGTAAACATAAACCGATTCAATGCCCTGGCGAAAAAAATAATTTGCAATTACATCGGATACTAGGAGTTGAGTCATAAGGCTTTATTCATTTTCATTCCAACTTTCGGCAAACAAGAAAAGTGTTACTTCCAACAGGGTCGTCATCGAAATAAATAGTCCCCTGCTTTATACCGATCGTCCGTTCAACAGCAAGATATCGTAAAACTATGTCGAGCAATGCGGAAAGCGAATATTCTTTAACATGATCAGGAGTTGTAGGAATATGCCCCAATACATTCTGGGGAGTGCTAATAAAACATAACCCTCCTGGTTTGAGCAATCTGCAGATTTCTCTGAGTAAAGCAGTGGGATCAACATGCTCTATTATTTCAAAAGCGGTTATACAATCGTATTGTTCGTCATGCAAACCGGTCTTCAGGCAATCAGCTTCAAGAAGCTCAATATTATTTTGCTCATAATGATGAATAAAGTCACCTAACTGCTGACCGTCAATATCCACTCCAGTCACTTTCGTGACGCTGCCCGACAAAAGAGAGGTACCAAAGCCATTGCCACAGGCCATATCAAGAACATGAAAGTCAGGCTCGAGATAAGGAAGTACCATCTCATAATGGTGACTGATTGAGTCACCGGCTTTAATTGATTTTAAAAGATCTACCTCAATTCTATTCTGAAAAATCGACGACCTGCATGCCTCACGTACAGAGCAAAGCAAATCATCTGAATACCGGTCAAGTGGAGGAGAATATACTGTTGTCCTGAAACCGTTTGATTCGGTCATAAAGTATTTTGGATGGACATGATACTTTGTATGAAGCTCCAACGTTGAAAGATGGCGAAGTGCTGAAACTTTATAGATATCACTCGAAAAAAGTGCCGGGAAGTTTTCTGGAAACCTGACCATATCAAGCTGACCTTTTTGGGCAAGTAAATACATTTCAACTGCGGCATCAAGATCAACACAGAAATTCAGGGCATTAACCCTTAAAATATAATCATCACTTCCCAAATGCTTTGTTGCTGCCACCATCCTGAGTAAAGGGCTTTCATCCTGTCCATAATATATCTGCAATGCGTCATCCAGGCCATTCAGAAAATCAAGTCCCCCCCTGTCAAATTCAGGAACCGCAATGATCAGGTTATCGCAATACCTTTTTAATTGTTCGACAGTATGCCAGATGACTGGAAAATCACCCATCATATTCATACACAAATCAGAGCCACCTGACCAAGAGCGCGAACTTGCCTGAACAATCACTGTTTGAGGATGATTCATTCTTATACCCGTTCTATATGATTGAGCTTTTACTATCATCGCGCTTGCGGGCAAAAAGTGTAATCTCCCTTCCAAGCCCCACTTCAGCAAAAGCTTTGTACAAATTCTCTTTCAAACCGTTGAGGCCTGCCAGATAAAGCGCCTTCTCAAAATTCATCCGCTTTTTATGGCAAGCTCGCCCAACCTGATCGTTACCCACATAATTATCTCCCATGAGCAAAAACATATCGATCGGAAAAGTAGCTTCCTTGTGTACAACCTCGAATCCACAACGCTCAACAAGCTTATGAAGAGAATCGAAATCAAAATAATTTATATGATGAGGAGGAGCCACCCACCAGGAATTATAACCAAGATGTTCACTAAGTACTGACTGAAACGGATTGAAATCATTGGGAACGACAAGACAGAGCATTCCTCCCGGATTGATTTGACCGGAAACAAGTTTCAAGAGATTGGCAGGATCAGAAATATGTTCAAGGACTTCGCTCATATTGACCGCATCAAACATACCCAAATCAGAAGCGGTTTTTTCCGAAAAAAAATCATTGACAACATCCAGTTTCAATACCTCTCTACTATGTTCACTGGCCTGGCCTGAAGGCTCAATTCCCTTGACCTGCCAACAGCGAGTCTGTCCGTTCAACAGGAAAAATCCGGGCCCGGAACCAATATCAAGCAACCGCCGACGATGAGAGGGCAAATATTTTTCAAGCATCTCATAACGCTCACCATAGACCAGATTCCACCACTCAAGGTCTTCTCTGTGGCGATCGATATACAAAGGTTTTTCCTGGGAATAGTAGTCATGCTGATAAGCCCCCTTCAATTCCTCATTTGTCGGCAAGGGAATAATGTGCTTAAAGCCACAATGCTGACAATCGATCACATCGAAACCGTTTTCAGAGGCAAAAACCGGACCGTTGTGTTCACACCACTCTTTCACCGCAGAAAGCTCTGCCATAGTTCACTCCTTTGTTAATCGCTGAAAACCTGAATGATGGACGGGAGTATCAAGACGACTCGCCTGTGGATCTGCTGCGATAACGCCAAACACCTCATCAACTGCTTGCCGGTACTGCTCCAGTTCTGCATTGCCATGCGCCAGAGAGGCCTTGAACTGCCTGAAACCAAGAATACCCCTCTTGAGCATCTCGATGGTAAAAAGTGTATTCAATGCAACCGGATTATTACTCTGGAATGAAAAAGAGGCCAACGTCGGCAGGCCACTGACCGAAATTCCGATACCATGAGCCGCAGCAGAACTTTTCCAGATCTCTTTGGCTTTATTGCCGACCGCAATCAAATGTTTGTCTGCCTCTTCTCTTTGATACTTCTCCAGTGTGGCAAGAGCTGCAACAGGCCCGATCCGATCGGTCCAGTTAGTACTTGAAATAAACGTCGTCTGAGCAGCCTGCATGACCTTTTCGACACCCATGACAACAGCCATTGCATAGCCATTTGCCATGGATTTTGCCATGACAGCCAAATCAGGATAAACCCCATAATTCCTGTGAATGCCCCCGGCACACATACGGAATCCGCTGGTAATTTCATCAAAAACAAGCACGGCACCGATCTCGCCAGCCAGTTCGCGAAGGGCCTTGAGATATCCGCCCGGCGCATCTTCTCCCCTGGCTGGCTCAATAATGATGGCCGCAATTCGGTTTTCGTGACCTCGCACCTTTTCGCGAAGCGACTCACTATTATTTGCATCAAACGGAATAGCAGTTCCCGTCAATCCCCTTGGAACTCCATTAGGTTCAAGACCAGGCATCAACTGTCCATCCAGGCCATCAGTGTCAGCAAGATTTGCGGCAAGATACCAGTCGTTCCAGCCATGATATCCGCTGAATAAAACGATATCACGCTTTGTTGATGCACGGGCAATCCGAACAGCCATTCCCATGGCCTCTCCTCCGCTACGCGCATAACGTACCATACCAAACCAGGGATGAAGCTCAATCAGACTCTCAGCAAGCTTGACCTCTTCAGGACAATTCAGTGAACTGCTGACCCCGGCTCGCAATGCCCCCACGACCGCATCATCAATTTCGTCATCCGCATATCCAAGAATGCATGCACCGACAGCCATGATGGACATGTCGAGAAACTCGCGACCGTCAAGATCCCATAGACGACAACCTTTAGCCCTGGAATAGTAAGCGGGCCAGACCTCCGGGGCAAACATTTCCGGTCTTTTCGACAGCAACTGCGTGCCACCGGGAATAAAGTGTTTTGCCTTTCTGTAAAGGGCGACCCCCTTTGATTGCATTAATGATTCAAGGCTGTACATTACAGTTCCTTTCTGCTGTTATCGATTTAAGATATCCTTCGTTTCTTGTTATACTATCGTTGATACTCAGCAGTTCCGGCTCTTTTTCAAGCAAATTGAGAACATCGCCTGATGAAAAGTTGATGTTTTCAATAAAAAGCCTGTTGAATATCTGCTGAAGAAATGTATAGTCACGCGGTTCATCAAGTGTCCAGCGGTGATGCCCCAGTCCTTTAAACTTATAAAGAGCGCCGTTCCTGAACAGCTCTCGATGGTTTTCAATATACGGGCCTACATGTTCTCGCTCTGAATTAAGCCGTGCATCTTTCCAGGCACTCTCAAGAGCATCAAAAGAAAACACCGTACAATCCAGCCCATCAGGAAACTCTCCTGCCAGTCCATAACAATCATAATGACCTGAAATAAAACCTGAAACAACCTCGTCAACAATTTCAGGATCAATTGCCGGGCAATCAGCCGTAATACGAACAACAGCCTCTGCACCATAACACTTCGCCGCCTGATAATATCGGTCGAGAACATCCTGAAGGCTTCCGCGATAGAAAGCTATTCCGTTTTGCCGGCACCAGTCTACAATAGCATCATCGGAAGCATCAATCGAAGTGGCAACAACGACCTTCTGAATAGTTCTGCACCCTTTAATACGATTGACCACGTGCCAAAGAACCGGCCTTTCTGCAAGCGGCATCAAGACTTTCCCAGGAAGACGGGATGAGCTCATTCGTGCCTGGATAATGGCAACAACATTCATAAATCTGCCCATTTTGACGGATTGACAAGTCTTTCATCATGACACCCAAGATCCGGCAGCACACCAATATCAACGATGCTCGATGCATCAAGAATCTCCTGAAGCTGCTGAACACTATCAGCCCCAACCACCACTCGATCCACCCCGGAAAAGCCAAGAACAAAAGCAAGGCAAGCCTGTAGAGGCGAAATACCTGAACCGCTCAGCCAGTCGTCCCATCGCTCCCATAATTGAGCCCACTGAGAAAATCCGGAAGGCCTCAGACCTTTGCTCATCAGCAACAACCCCTGTAAAAACACTGAGCGGGTATGGATTTCAACCCCTGAGTCCTTAAGACGCTGCAACCATCCAGAATCCACAATACGACGGTCAATGAGATTGAACGGCACCTGTACCAGATCGAGCGCGAAACCTGCCGTTAGGCTTTCAAGTTCATGGGGCGAGTAAATTGAAATCCCAATTTTATGAACCAGACCGTCAGCTTTGAGCTCCTGCATGACATCATATAATGTTTTCCCATGGGAAGAGAGCAGTTGATCGGGACGGTGCAGCAACAAACCATAAACCGCAGAAATGCCAAGCCTTGACATGGATGCTTCAAGCTCACAGCGCACCCATGATCGCACATCGGAACAGATATCGGGAAGTGCAGGCAACTTCGTAACAATCCTGAAACCATCAACACCGATACTGCCCAGGCAATCCTCACTGTTTCCATAAGCAATAGCAGTATCAAGCACATCAATCCCGTTTGCCCGCGCCAGATGAAGCATTACCAAAGCTTTCTCACGAGAAACCTGACCTGTCCGGTTGGCTATTCCATAGGGCAAACCGAATTGAACTGTTCCAAGAGCAAGCCTCATTCGGACAGAATTTCCTTAAGTGTGTTAACAACGATGTCCTGTTGCTGATCTGTCAAGCTGGAATAGAGGGGGAGGCTGATCGCCTCTGCGTAATACTTTTCAGCTTCAATGCAATAGCCTTGACTGAATCCCATGTTTTTATAATATGAGTGAAGATAAACAGGTATATAATGAAGGTTAACTCCGATATTTCGGTCTCTAAAAGATTCGAAAACTTCGATATGGGTTTTGCTGATTCTCTCAACCTGAAGTCGGATAACGTAAAGGTGCATCCCTGAATAACAGTCATACGACATCCGTTGACCTATGACAGGCAAATCAGCAAGCAACCTGTCGTATCGTAATACAAGCTCGTGGCGCCTCCTCACAAACTCATCCAGACGCTGCAACTGGCTCAAACCGAGTGCCGCCTGAATATCTGTCATCCGGTAATTATAGCCAAGTTCTATCTGCTGATAATACCATGGACCCTCTGAAGAAGTTGTCATCTCTGCTTCATCACGGGTGATGCCATGACTCCGCAACCGCTGCATTTGCTTTGCAAAAATCGGATCGTTTGTCAATGCCATCCCACCCTCTCCTGTCGTGATAATTTTAACAGGATGAAAACTAAAGACCACTATATCGCAGAACCGGCAATTCCCTATAGGCTCACCCTTGTATCGACCACCAATTGCATGGGATGCATCTTCGATGATTCTGAACCCATAGATCCGGCTCAGCTCCGATATCGCTTCCATTGCACACGATAGCCCAGCAAAATGCACTGGCACGACCACTTTTGGCAACTTTCCCGACTTTTCAGCAACTGCAAGCTTCTCAGCCAAACGCTCTATACTCATGTTGTAAGTCGCGGGGTCAATATCAACAAAATCGACCGTTGCACCACAATACCGTGCACAATTGGCGCTGGCAACAAAAGTAACAGGGGTTGTCCATACCAGATCCCCTTCACCGACACCTAAAGCCAAACAAGCAATATGGAGAGCACTGGTTGCACTGTTAACCGCCACAGCATGCGCTGCACCGCAATAATCAGCCACCAAACGTTCAAATTTAGGAACTAAAGTACCCTGAGTAATAAAATCCGATTTCAAGACGGAAACAACGGCATCAATATCTGCTTGATTGATATCCTGCCTTCCATAGGGAATCACGTTATTCAAAGCTTTCCGATTTTCTCTCGATTCAAGTCAATCCATGAGTGTAACATATCCACACTCATCCACTCTGTGTTATTGTCGGAGCAATAGGTAAAGTCAGGAGAGACTTTTTGCCCGCCATTGATCCTGAATGGATCTGAACACCAGTTATGAATAGCAGGGAGTATCTTGTAATGGCCAGAGTAATCGAAAGTATAGGGTGCATCTTCAATGCCGATCATCTGCTCATGGAGCTTTTCGCCAGGTCGGATACCAACAATCTTATGAACAGCATCAGGATCCACAGCCCGCGCAATATCCGGCAAATTCATAGAAGGAATTTTCTTCACATAAATTTCGCCTCCAGCCATATCTTCAAATGCGTGCCAGACAAGTTCTACTCCTTGCTCAAGAGTAATCATGAACCGGGTCATCCTGTCATCGGTCAGCGGCAAAGCTCCTGTTCCTGCAAGCGAAAGAAAAAACGGTATAACTGAACCGCGCGAGCCCATGACATTACCATAACGAACAACCGCAAAACGTGCATCCTGACTTCCGGCATAAGAATTACCTGCAATAAACAGCTTGTCGGCGGTCAGTTTAGTCGCCCCATACAAATTGACAGGGCTACTGGCCTTATCGGTCGAAAGAGCCACCACTCGTTTGACTCTCGCATCTATTGATGCGTCAATCAAATTCATGGCCCCGAAAACATTGGTCTTCACACATTCAAAAGGATTATACTCAGCAGTCGGCACAATCTTGGTTGCAGCGGCGTGCACCACATAGTCGATTCCGTTCAGCGCTCGTGACAGCCTGTCTTTATCTCGCACATCTCCTATAAAAAAACGAACCCTGTCATCATTGCGATAAAGCTTTGCCATCTCCCATTGCTTCATCTCGTCACGAGAATAGATAACCAACCGACGAGGATTGTACCTTGAAAGAGTCATAGGCACAAATGTATGGGCAAAGGAACCGGTTCCCCCGGTGATAAGTATCGATGATCGGGTTAGCATCAAAAAAACATTTCGTAAATATTAATGAAGAATTTTGCGAAGAAGAACTGCAGAAAAGCATAATTCTGATTTTACAAAGCACACACAAGCATTTAACTTAGCAACTCTTTTCTTTTTAATAAATTAAACCAATCCTAAATACTCTTTAACTCTGCGTTTCATTTTTCTTAAGTTTAATACAAAAAATTCAATAACGTTTGAAATAAATTAATAGAGTTTTTTCTAAGAAAATCTTGATGATAACACATAGAAAGACAAAAGTCCGACAATTTTTACAGCTTCTCCGCATGGTGCAGAATTATAAAGACGTCTCCAAAACAATCGAACACGACGAACAACTTTCAAAAATTCTAATTGGCAGGCGAGAAAACATCCCCCTTCCCACAAAGCATTTAGAACTACTAAATCGGACTTAATTTGTGAGCTGAGCCCAGCTTTCTTTAAATACTTAACGGTTGAAGCACTAATACGATTCGATCTTAACCATGCGGACAATCGAAGAGTATACGCTAAATTACAAAACAATATCGGGAATCTTCTTTCATTGATTTACTATGGCCACTTCGATCAAGCTGGCAAGCCAATCTGAAACCCTTGAGAAAGTTCGGGCTTGGCAGACTTCGGGGAAAAAAGTTGTCTTTTCAAATGGCTGTTTTGATATTCTTCATGCGGGACATGTTGAATACCTCACAGCGGCAAGAAAACTTGGTGATGTACTTATTATAGGGTTGAACAGTGACGCTTCGGTCCGCCGACTCAAAGGTAAAAACCGTCCTGTCTGCTGCGAAACAGACCGAGCTGCGGTGCTCTCAGCTCTGCAGGTTGTCGATGCGGTCACACTTTTTGATGAGGATACACCTGAAGAACTGATTGGCACCTTGTTGCCCGACATTCTCGTCAAGGGAGCAGACTGGGCAGTCGAGAGTATCGCCGGAGCGCGTGCGGTACTTGAACATGGGGGCGCCGTGCTGACTATTCCCCTGCTGGAAGGCCGTTCAACAACCGGGATTATCGAAAAAATCATTCAGCTTTACTCTCAATCATCGACCTGCGGTGGAACGGATTAAACACTACAGCCTCAAACTTCTCACAGCCTTTCTTGCATTCATGCTTGTGCTGTCGTTTGCCTCCCTGATTGTCCTGAACAGCGGAGTGCTTGACCGATTTGCCAAACATCTGGCCATCAGCCTGTTTAACGAGAAGCTTTTCGGAAAACTTGAACTGCAGGAGCTGCATCTGAAGTTTCCGAACAATGTCACCCTGATCAATCCCCGGATTTATGGACCGGGAGAAAAAACACCAGCTCTCGAAGCCCGCTCTCTTGCGCTGCAGTTCAACTTTCTCACACTCCTTCAGCCTGACATCAAAACCTTGTACTTACGGCGTCTTACGGCAGATTCACTCAGTGCAAGAGTTATTGAAGAGAAAAACGGCAAGCTTAATCTTGATCTTATTTTCACCTCCCGCGACCCCGACTCAACTAAAGCGCCTTTTGAACATTTTTTCTGTAAAGACCTGCGGATTAACAACAGTAATCTCTCTTACTCCGGAAAGATCATCTCTGCAAAAAATGTAAACTTACACGCTAAAGAGATCAATCTGGAGCTTTCAGAATTCACCGTCAAGAAAAAACTTTTGAAGGGAACTCTGGACCACTTGAAGTTCAACATCCCCCAGAGTCACTTCTTGTTGCAGCAAGCTTCAGGAAAATTTCTTTTTTCTGAAACCCGTTCTGAGGTACTTGCCCTGAAAGCGGTGAGCAATAAAAGCCATGCGGAGCTCTCGGCCACTCTTGACCACTTTAATATTTACTCCCATCAGTTACAAAATCAGCTTGCCCTCAGTACCTCTTTTCTGAATATTCCGGAGCTGGCCATACAGAGTGACGACCTGAAACTTTTACTCCCGGAACTTGCTATCCCTTCGGGCCTCTACACCTTTAAAGGCAACGCCAGAGGGAAAAAAGACAATATTAAAATCATTGATGCACTGCTGACTCACCTCAAAAGCAGAGTTGCTGTAAAAGGAGAGCTGCTGAACCTGCTGAACAGAAATGCCTTTGCTTTTGCACTGAAATGCGACAGTTCCAAAATTTCCGAGCCCTTTGTTGAGTCACTCGTGAAAGAGAGTTCGCAAAAGGAAATTGCCCGCAAAACCGGTGATATTACCTTTTTTGGCACGGCCAAAGGTAACCTGAATACCGGTAAGGTAGATATGGCAACTCTCTCTGCTGCCGGAAAGGCATCAGTGAAAGCCGAAGCATCATGGAAAGAATCAGCACAGCTGTCTTGTAAAGGCACGTTTGCGCTGAAAGAGTTCAAGCCGCACATCTTTATGGCGCCAGATCCCGGAAAAAGCCTTCTCAATGCTTCCGGCGGTTTTGAGGGAAAAATGGACAACAAGGAGGTTCACCAACTGACGCTTGACATGAAGATTGCTGATTCCTTCTGGAAAAATCAGCCGGTGAAAGAGGGTACCATCTCAATGAATTACAGTAACCGCCTGCTGAATACTTCTCTGTTTCTGAAAAACGCCCAGACAAGTCTCGCACTTGACGGCGGAATCGACTGGAAAGATAAAGCTCCCCGATACCATGCCTCCGGAAAAACAACAAGGTTAGATATTTCAAAACTACTCGATGCAAAAAAGTTCACCACTGATCTGAACGCAGTCTTTTCTATAGAAGGATCAGGATTTGATCCGGGAATGCTGAACTTAGCCGCTGATATGCAGTTTGCACCCTCTACAATCAACGGGTTCGAACTTAAGGATCATTCGAAAGCTTCCATCGAAATTGTTCAGAATGCAGCCTCCTCCCGTGCAAGCATTAACAGTGATTTTCTTGATATTTTTGCTGAAGGCGATTATTCGTTCGAAGAACTGATTAACCTTGGCAAACTTGCTGGTTCTGGTCTTTCAAGGGAAATCGCCGGACAGAATATCTGGCTGGCTGCACTTCCAGCTCCTGTTACTATAGGGAATACACTGAAGAAGCCGTTCACGGTCAACTACCACATCACGGTCAAAGATATCTCGCCGCTATCGCTGTTTTTGCCGCTGCAGAACCTTACCCTGCAGGGCCGGGCTAATGGTCGTGCCGCATACCGTAACGGCCAATGTTTGATCAGTTCTTCAATCAACCTTGCCAGTCTGCATTCTCAGGACAACTTGTTTCTTGAAAATCTTTCTCTGGAGGCAGGAGTGGAATGCAACAACGACGGAGCTCCGCACGCTTCAGTAACCGGCAAAGCTTCCTCAATAACAATTGCCGGGAAAAAAGCTGGCACTGCTGTTTTTTCGACCAACTATACTCCATCACACCTTGATGCCGCCCTCGACATTGCCATTCCTGATCCTGCACAGAGTATGTCGGTTAAATTTACAGCATCAAAAAGCAACAGCGGCTATGAGTTGCTGTTCAACCACCTGTCGATAAAAGATGCTACGGGAATATGGCATGCCGCGGAAAATTCACGTTTCATGCTGGGCAGAACATCAGCAGGATTCAACCATTTTACACTCGAAAAAGGAACGCAACGCGCTGTGCTTGATGGCGAACTGAGTAATTCCAAACCGGGCAGTTTTCAGTGTACCTTGTCAAATATTGAACTTAACGAGTTGAAACGGTTTGCTCTTGATCCCGCTCTTGACAAGCTTGCAGGTACACTAAATGCATCGTTGACGGTCAGCGGAAACCCGGCATCGAAAACAAGTTCGCTCACCCTTAACGGACAGGGAATCCGTTATGGTAAATTCACAATAGGAACATTGCAAGGCCATGCCCTTCACCATGGTGATCAGCTTCGTTTTGACATGCACAGCAACGCGCCTGTACCGGAGAAAATTGCAGAAAAAACCTCTCCATCTCTAAACACCATCTATGGCAGCGGCACGATTCCTCTGGTTCTCAACTACTATCCCTTGCAGTTGCATACTGCTGAACAACAAACGATAAGCGCATCATTCCAGTCGGATAATCTTTCTGCGCAGTTTCTTGAATACCTGCTGCCTTTCTTTACCTCCGCTGAAGGCATTATCCCGACAACGCTTAAAATTGAAGGAAAAACACCAAAACCAGACATTTACCTGACCGCTCATCTGCGTAATACAAAAATAAAAATAGAACCGACGCAGGTAACCTACCAACTCAATGGTGAGGTGTATGTCACCCCTAACTCCCTTGAACTGAGGGAAATCGCAGTCAGTGATAACCTGCATGGCAACGGAATAATTAACGGTGTGGTGATGCTTGAAAAGCTGGAACCAAAAGAGCTGAATCTTGCCGGCAAATTTAACAAGCTCCTCTTGTTTAACAAAAAAGACAAACAGGATGAAACCTCGTTCGGAAGCATTACCGGTTCAACAAATAATATTCTTTTTCATGGTAACCTCTCCGCACCTGTGGTTGAAGGAGAATTAAGAATTGATGCGACGGATTTCTCGCTCTACCGAGCAGGAGCCAATGAAAGTGCAAAGTATCTTGGCGTTGATAAATTTATTGAATTTGTCTCCCGTTATCCCTCCCGGAGTCCGGTAGGCAGCATTGGAAAAAATGTCCTCCTGACAATACCGACTGAGTTTTATTATTCGCTGATCGATATCCTCCAGATCAATAACCTGCGGCTCAGCAGTATTGAACCACTCAAGTATACCGTTATTTTTGACCGCATCAGAGGCGAACAACTTGAAACGTCAATCAACAATCTTTCCCTGATTGTCAACAAAAACAATCAGCAATACCGATTGTTTGGATCGGTAAACATCATCGGTGGTAAATATAAATTGTCCAACACAAACTTCGACCTGCAGAATGGGGGAAAAATAACCTGGAATAATGTTGATATCCGAAGCGGAGTTATGGACAATCTGTACGGTAATAAATATATAAACGCTTCAAACCAGCAAACCGGTGAACGCGACAATGTTAACCTGCTTCTCGCTATAACAGGGACCCTTAACGACCCGCAGGTTGCCATGGGCTATTACCTGAATGAACAGACTCAGCCTTATGCGTCAGTCAACATGATCGGCGGTAAATCGAGCCAGATTGACCCTAACGCAGAATTGAACGTCATCTCCATGCTGCTGTCCAAGCAATGGTATATCAAACCGGGAAGCGGCGGTCAAAATGGAAATATTGCTGTATCGAGCGTCGGCTTCTCTACTGGGTCCGGCATTCTTTCATCGCAAATTTCGAAAGTCATTCAGGATATCGGCGGACTTGAAAGCTTCAATATCAATGTCGGGATGGATAAACGTGGAGCTCTGAGCGGACTTGATCTTTACTTTGCTCTCAGTGTCCCTGGTACCGATGGAAAAGTCCGTTTTATCGGAACAGGAGGATCTGCCGACATCGGGGGCTCAACCACCTCCAATTATTACGGCACATCACAAAAAATTGAATATCGTGTTACTCCGAAAATCTACATCGAAGCCTCCCGCTCTTTCGGACAAGGAGGGGGTTCAACATCCAGCTCGAACCTGCAGAAACCTGCAGAAACATGGGGCGCCAGCCTTTCTTACAAAGAACGTTTCCAAAGCTGGGATCAGTTCTGGAAACATCTGATACCATCATCCGATAAGAAGAGATAAATCCTTTCAGTTTTTGTAAATTATCGACAAATACATTCTGTAACAAACTTTGTAATAACGTGTTGAGAGGAAAAAACATCATCATCGGCATCTGTGGCGGCATTGCTGCCTATAAAACACCGTTGCTTGTAAGGCTTCTAAAAAAAAGAGGCGCGAATGTCAGAATCGCTCTCACGGAAGGGGGAAGCCGCTTTGTCAGTGAACTTGCACTTGCTACCGTTTCAGAAGAGCCTGTATACCGTTCTCTCTTTCCTCCGACACAGAGCGAAGGGACAGACTTTACCGCCCATATATCTCTCGGCGAATGGGCCGACGCTCTCGTCATTGCTCCGGCTACTGCAAATACCCTGGCCAAACTAGCCGCCGGTCTTTGCGATGATATGCTTACGGCATGTTTCATAACCCTCCGTCCCGGCAAACCAGTGCTGATATTTCCCGCAATGGACGGCCAGATGTTCCTGTCGCCTTCTGTTCAGAGAAATATAAAAACCCTCACTGCTCAGGGATGCCGTCTGATAAGCCCTGAAAGTGGCGAGCTTGCTTCAGGTCAATGCGGTCTCGGTCGTATGCCTGAACCTGAGTCTCTTCTTGGCTATCTGGAAGAAGAACTTTGTTCTACCAGTCAACGTTCTCCACTCTATGATAAATCGGTGGTTGTTACCGCTGGCCCCACACGGGAAAAAATTGACGGTGTCCGTTTCATCTCCAACTACTCTTCTGGCAAAATGGGATTTGCAATCGCACGCGCAGCGGCAAAGCGCGGCGCCAGGGTCACCCTTATTACCGGACCGGTTCATCTTGAGACACCATTAGGAGTAGAACGTCTTGATGTTGAAAGCGCAGCAGAAATGTATACCGCAGCTCATCGCCTTTTTCAAAGTTCCAACATTTTTGTTGGAGCTGCTGCTGTTTCCGATTACCGACCGTTGGCGCCTTGCGAAGGAAAAATGAAAAAGAATGAAACGGAAATTGTCGTTACCCTTGTAAAAAATCCCGATATTCTTGCTGAATTCAGTATGCAAAAAGCTCCCGGACAGCTTGCCATAGGGTTTGCGCTTGAAACTGAAACGGGTCTGGATAATGC
>Ga0194037_1000788_pt1 | contig 24625 bp, 19 predicted proteins | sample JunL306m_MetaG_FD_148653 | JGI IMG/M metagenome (GOLD analysis project Ga0194037, IMG submission 148653) | Anoxic zone freshwater microbial communities from boreal shield lake in IISD Experimental Lakes Area, Ontario, Canada - Jun2016-L304-6m | ecosystem: Environmental > Aquatic > Freshwater >...
TTTCTACTCATTTGCCCATAGTATCTAAGGCGACTAAAGCCATGAAATCAGACTCACTTGTGCCATAGTCTTGCCTGATGCAACCGGGAGCCGTAAGCAATAAGGATGCAATACGTCAAGGGTTGCCTATTTTCATTGCCGCGATAAATATGCGTGCAGGCTTAACAATCATGAGCCCGCTGATTCCAATCCTTAAAGAGCAGTATCACTTGAGCTCTTTTCTGCTCTCATTTCTTACTTCATTATCGGTACTCTGCTTTGCCGGCAGCGCATTCTTAATGCCCCTCGTTGGCAAAATCGGTGGAACTAATCGAGTGATTGCCGTAGCTCTCACCGTACTCACAGTGGCAATATTCCTTAGGACTATCGGAAATCTACCGATGCTCTTTATCTCGTCCTTAACGGTTGGAATTGCAATCGCAGTTTTGAATTTTTCGTTACCAGTGTGGGTAAAGGAAAATTCCTCTGGGCATTCCGGGTTAATAACTGGAATTTACATAACAGTCATGGGGGCATTTGCCTCGATATCAATTGCTGTAGCAGTTCCATTGGCGAAAGCGACCTCATGGGGTTGGCGTCTTGCAATGGTGCCTTGGTTAGTTATTGGATTTTTTTCCTCAGCATGGTGGCTAATCAAGACCTCCAAATCATCAGACTCACATCACATGCAGTTGTCGTCAAAATTTCACCGTCAGCTTTTGCGCAGGCCAGGGGCGTGGAGCATCGCAGTATTCTTTGGGCTTCAGTCAATGATTTACTATGGATCGGCTACTTGGTTGCCAACTATTTTGGTGTCAAAAGGATTTATATTAAGAGACGCAGGCTTTGTGGTTTCAATCACTGGCCTCCTGGGCTCAATTATCGGAATCGTTGCACCACATTATGCATCAAAGCTTCCTGATTTGAGATTACTTTTAGCCATTGTTGGAGCCATCGTTGCCGTTTGCGTTATTGGCGTAATTTTTGATCATGGCTGGCACTTAGTTATCTGGCTACTTATTTGGAACATTGGACTTTCAGTTACTTTTCCACTCTCACTTCTCTTAACTGTGAAGCGAAGTACCGTTGCTAGTGAAACGCGATCCCTTTCAATCATGGCACAGGGAGTTGGATATTTAATGGCTGCTTTTGCACCGGGAATCGTGGGAGCTATCTTTGATGCAACTTTGAATTGGAATATCGCACTGATCGCGCCTTTATTACTTTCTATTGTGCTGGCCGGAGTCGGATATTTTGCTGGGAAACCCGACAAGATTGCCTTGGACGCACCTTAGATTGCCTTCGCTTATCCCATCTTTTCGATACCAGGAAGTTACTATTAGCACCTAAAACTAAGTGAATAGGTGCAATGATGTTTGAAACAATATTTCTGGGAATTTTGCAGGGCTTAACCGAGTTCCTACCTATTTCATCTAGCGCCCACCAGCGAATTGCCGGCGAATTCTTCACCAAGGCGATAGATCCTGGTGCCCGATTCACGGCAATCACCCAAATTGGAACTGAGCTTGCCGTTCTTATTTTCTTTAGGAATGACATTAAAAAGATTATCGTGTGCTGGTTTCGCCAAGTGGTTATGCGAACCACTTTATCCGGGGAAGAAAAACTACAAGCACGCATGGGATGGCTCATAATTATTGGTTCATTGCCAATTATCGTTCTTGGATATTTAGGCCAAGACATCATTACAAATAATCTACGCTCACTGTGGTTAATAGCTACCGTCATGATCGTCTTTGGCATCATTCTTGGCTTGGCAGATCATTACGGAAAGAGTGAACGCGGCCTCAAAGATTTGAACTCTTCACATGGCATTTTGTATGGATTAGCTCAATCACTAGCACTGATGCCAGGTGTCTCACGTTCTGGGGCAACAATTGCAATGGGACGCTTACTTGGCTATAGCCGCGATGCCGCACTTCGTTATTCGTTCTTACTCGCGTTGCCAGCAGTATTTGGTAGTGGCTTATATGAACTCAAAGGCGCATTTGGCGACAGTGCTGGAGTTCAGGTTTACTCACTTTCCCAGACCCTTGTGGCAACTGTTATCGCATTCATTGTCGGTTATGCCGTTATTGCTTGGCTACTTAAATTTGTTGCAACAAAATCTTTTATGCCATTTATTATTTACCGCATACTTTTAGGTTCGACGTTACTGGTCTTGCTGGCAACTGGAGTGATTAATCCCTAAATTCGAGCGCCGCAAAAAGCCTGCGGGAGATTTGAAACCTAGTTAGCTGCCGCAAAAGCAGTTGGCGCAGTTAATTGACCTCCAGGTGCCGGCATTTTGCCAACTCCGAATAGAAAATCGATACTTGGAAGCGTGGGCATTGCAACTGGAATTGAGAATTTATATGCGCCCTTTGGGGTAACGCTCAGATCGCGTAACTTTATTAGAGCCGCCTTTTGAGAAGTAGTGAGCGTCTTATTTACTGCTGCGAAACGAACTGCATAGAGGGCGGAAATTTTGCCATCTAGTTCACCATAGCGCTTGATAAGCGTGTAAACACGTATTTTATCAACCGAAGAACCAGACATCGCTTTTCTAAGCTCTGTCGAAACTTGGAGCCTGATTTTGGCAATTTCTGTTAGCGACATTGATTGTTCAGAGATGATTCCAGTGATGAGCCCGCGCTGGGTGGTGTTAAGAATATCTAGAAAGGCTTGGCCTTTATCACCTGTTGTTGCGGTGCTAATAAAATAATCTGGATTGTTAATAGCTGGATAGTCTTTCATATAGAAGCCGCCGAAATAGGTTCCATGTCGCTCAGGGCAGAAATAGACATCGGCATCAAGGCCGCCTTTATACCAAGAAAAGAGTTCGCTGGCATATGTCATAACTGCTACATATTCCGTGTTGAGTATCCCAGTTTTAATACTTTCTACCTCAGGAACGTCGGGCCAGGAATTATAATTATTGAACTCCATTTTAGCTAAATATGCTTTCTGATCATCGGTGAATGAATTGATAACTGCTCCAACGACGAGTGCACGGTTATAGGTCAAGTCGGCATCGGTTGCATAAAGTGCGGCAGTATATTTGCTAACTGCATCGATGCTCAGTCCTTTAGAGCCAGTGGGGTATTTTCCACTTAAATTCTGACGGAAGGCGGCCATCAAGGGGAATCGATTGTACGCAAAATTATTGTAAAGCGGTGCCTGTATTTTTGCTAAAGAGATTAACTTGGTACGTTGGGAGTCATTTAATATAGTAAGAACGTTATTAGCCACACGAGTTAGAAAAGTAGTGTTGTGCCCATAGGCGGCCGTATCAATATCGCGCATGTACTGAAAACCAAAAAAATCAGCTACTTTTCCAGGTGGCATAAAGGAATCTGCCCCAAGAGTTCCAGTAAGAAATGCAAGTCCGCTAAAAGCAATGGTAGATAACTGAGCATTATCACTCATGGCCTGCTCAAGTGAATACGGAGCAGCCGGTGAGTTAGTTGGAGCGGGCCCGGTCGGTTTTGGCGTTGGTTTTGGCGGTGTCGCACTCCATCCAGTTGGACATTTTGGGACGGTTGCAGTGATGTTTAACCTAGATGTAGCTTTGTAGCAAGTTATCGTTTTAGTAGCGGCATTAGTTGCTTGTGTACCCAGAACTAGCGGGACTATCACTAAGAGCGCCAATATTTTTTTCATTGTAATTCTTTCTAATATCCAACGGTTATATTCTACGCTCACCGATTATTTCATTCATGCGGACAACCCTCTATCTTCAGGAATTCTCCGAAAATTCACAAAAACACATGCTTGTAGCTCCAACCTCAGGTTGATAGATTCTTAGGTGTGAGCAATCAATTTTCCTCCATTCCAAAACTTTCGATCTTTAACCGTAGATCTGTGTTAAAGGGTCTTTTACTATCCATAACTCCTTCCTTGCTCGTAAATAGAGCTCTTGGCGCCCCAGTCATTAATCAAATTCTTGGACGGCCTACAAACTCAACTATCGCAGTGAGCATCTTGAGCTCGGTAGATGCCGTAGCTCACATCGAATACGGATACGCGAAAAACAAATTTACTTCCAAAACTGCGCAGTTAAACCTTTCAGCAGGCACACCGGCGGTTTTTAATCTAACAGGACTCAAGGCAAATTCGAAGGTCTATTATCGCCTCAATCACAAAGCTGAGAGTGCGAGCAGCTTTACTTCGGCAAAACAATATTCGTTCATGACCGCACGCAAAGCCGGTAGTTCTTTTACTTTTTCAGTCCAAGGCGATACTCACCCAGAGCGGGCAGGACAGATGTTTGACTCCGATTTGTATTACGTAACTATGGCAAATATCGCAACACAGCAGCCCGATTTTCATATTTTGCTTGGGGATGATTTCAGCATTGATCCACTTATCACCAAGGGGCAAGCAGATCAGGCAAATGTTGAAAAAATTTATCGCACCCACCGCGATTGGCTATCAGTTGCAGCAAATTCGGTCCCAATTTACTTAGTAAATGGAAATCACGAGCAGGCCGCAAAATACTTGTTAGATGGCACTCTGACTAACCCAGCAGTACTAGCCGGAAATGCCCGTTTGAAATACTACCCATTGCCCGAGCCTGGCCCTTTCTATTCGGGCGATGCACAAGAAGTCTCAGGAGTTGGGCTATTGCGCGACTACTATTCCTGGACATGGGGCGATGCTCTTTTTGTTACGCTCGATCCCTATTGGCACTCACAGTTCGCCGTCGATAATGTGGCAGGTGTTGCAGTTCCTGAGGATTTAGCCACACCTTCGATGACAAAGACGAAGGCACCTAAAACAAAAACGGCACCCGCGGGAGGTTCTGGAAAAGTAAGCAATTTGTGGACAATTGGAATTGGTGATGAACAATACGCCTGGCTGAAAAAAACTCTTGAGGCAAGTAATGCCAAATATAAGTTTGTTTTTGCTCACCATGTAATGGGTACGGGCCGCGGGGCAGTAGAGGTGTCAACAAACTATGAATGGGGTGGCGCCGACCCAAAGGGTGTGTCGACCTTCGCCATTGAGCGTCCAAATTGGGAGCTTCCGATTCATGATTTGATGGTGAAAAACAAAGTATCAATCTTCTTCCAGGGCCATGATCATATATTTGTTCATCAAGAGCGCGATGGCCTGGTCTATCAATCAATGCCAAATCCTGCAGATGACACATTTACTATATTTAACGGTGACGCTTATAAGTCTGGTACTAGGGCGCCGAATTCTGGGCATGTTCGTGTGAGTGTTTCCTCAGTAGCGGCCAAAGTTGAATACTTCTTGGCCGCTCGCAAGCAAGACACCTCCCGCAAAAATTTACAACTAGCGCACAGTTATTTGGTTAAGCCAAAGGTTTGAAACATGAGCAATCCTTTCAACTTTTTTTCACGTAGGTCATTTATTAAGGTTTCAGCTTTGTCGCTTTTGCTAACTAATCCGCTGGCTCGCTCCATTGCTGCTACATCTTCGGTAATATCAAAACTCTCAGGTGCGCCAAGTGATACAAGATTTACGCTCGCAATTACCGCTTCAACATCGGCGCGCGTATATGTTGAATATGGATATAGCAAGAGCGCTTATTCAGCGAAAACTGCCGTGATAACGGTTAACAAGTTGGCGCCTGCTTTAGTTTCTATTTCTGGACTTAAACCGTCCACTAAAGTTTACTTCCGCCTGCGTTACGCAACAGGTGCTCTGAAGGTATTTCTTGCATCAGCTCAAGCCACTATCACTACCGCGAAAGCCAGTGCCTCAGATACCTTCGCCGTGCAAGCCGATCCCCACATGGATGAGAATTCCAGCGCAGAGGTCTATAACGGTACTTTGAAGCAAATAGTGGCATCTGCACCCGCGTTCTTGATGGACTTAGGCGATATTTTTATGACGGATAAGTTGACCGATAAAAGTGAGGCAAACATTCGGGCCCGTTTCGAACTCATGAGTGGTTTCTATAACAAACTAGGAAATATTCCTATAAAAATCGCACTTGGAAATCACGATGGGGAACTGGGTTATAGTAGTTTTAATACTAAAAAATACCGAAAGGTATATTTCCCAGAGCAAACTGGTGATCTCGCTTATTACTCATTCACAGGGCCCAATCAACTGCATATTGTTCTAGACCCCTTCACTTATACAACCACAAATCCAACTGTTGCAGGGTGGGAATGGACTTTAGGCAAAACTCAGTATGACTGGCTGAAGACAACACTTAATACTTCAACGGCTACGCATAAATTTATTTATATTCACCACTTACTTGTTGGTGATCCAACTTCGCGCGGCGGGGTCGAGGTAGCCACATTTAATGAGTGGGGTGGTAATAATGTTGATGGGACATATGGCTTTGATAGTAAGCGTCCTGGATGGGGCAAGCCCGTTCATCAACTACTCGTTGAGAATAAAGTTAGCTTCATTTTTAAGGGGCACGACCACTTATATGTAAAACAAGAACTCGATGGGATTATTTACCAGACGGTTCCACAGCCAAGTCATTCTGGGGATAAAATAAATGTTGCACAGTATGGCTATCTTTCTGGCAAGGGCGTCGGTGGATCAGGCTTTCTAAAAGTGAGCACAAGCGGCACCGATACAAAGGTCGATTTCATTTCATTCGATGGAAAAACTTTGGATTCTTACATTAGAACCGCCTAACTTCCAGGGCTCACCGTCGACATATTGAAATCTTTTATCACAAGTGGCGGAACTGCCATGTTGGACATGTCACCAGCCCATTCGCGCGGTTGAGTCCACTCGGTAGCACCAGCATGTGAAATACGATTCAGAGCTGAAACTGGGGAGTCGTTCCAACGGAAGTTGTTGGTAGCACCTACAACTTCTCCACCCTTCACGTGATAAACACCGTCACGGGTAAGACCAGTTAACAGTAATGAGTTGGGATCAACCATACGGATGTACCAGAATGTTGTCAGCAGAAGTCCGTTATCAACTTTCTTGACCAAGTCTTCCAGTGATCCTGCTCCACCATCGACACTGATGATGGCATTCTCACCCATCGGCGTGAAAGGAAGTTTGGTTAAGTCGGCGCTAGCGCGAGTTTGAATTAAGGATTGCAAAACGCCATCTTTGAACCAGTCAACGCGTTTAATAGGTTGACCATTATCAAAGACTGAAGAGAATGGCGAGCTAACTGCCGTAGCGACAAAATTAGCGGCAGGAAGCTGTTTATAGTCTGGATCGCTAAAGAATTGGAAGCCGACGTTAGAGAGTTTTTCACCGACACGGGTTCCGCCACCCTTTTTAGAAAATACCGACTGACCTTCGTGCGCATCGCGCGCGGCAGATACCCACATCATGTAAGTAAATATGTCGGCAACCGATCCCGACGGCAGAACGGTTTCATAGCGACCTGCTGGTAGATCAACTTTGGTACCTTGCCACATTAGACGTTGGCGAATATGGGCATCTATAGATGCAACTGAAACATCTTTAAAGTCGCGGGTCTCAACGCCATTCCACGTTGAGCGAGTACGACCATGCGACTTTCCAGTCATCTCTACGCGGCCAACGGGTGAGTCTTTGCGAAGACGCAAGCCACCTTTTGACCCAATCCATGTAGTTTCATGTGTGTGTTCGGAGTAGCCAAAGAGTTCTATCTTGTCGGCAACTGAACGCGAAAACATATCTCCAAGGGCTGGTGCAAAAGTAGAAAATACTTCTGGGCCGGTAGGAACATGGGGAGCTGCCCAATCACCGATTGCACTATTGGTAGCAAGAGGTGCGAAATCTTCAGCTTTGCCCGATGCTTTGGCCGCAGCAATTGCCTCGGTTAATAACGTTGGCACATCGGCGAGTGAGACATCAGTTCGTGAAACTCCACCTGTAGCCATACCGCCATCGGTTGCAACAAATGCAATTACCGTAACGCTGCGCTCTTGAATAACGCCATTTGTTGTTAATGTGCTGCCCGCCCAGCGCAAATTAGCTTGAGTCTTATCTTTGACAACCACGATGCAGTCATCACAAGTTGCGGTTGAAGTTATCTTTTCAATTAAATCTTGAGCAGAAATCATTTTCCAGCCTCCGCAACGGTATTAAGAATATTTACTTTGTCGAAGATTGCCGCTGGGCAACCATGACTTACCGCTGCAATCTGACCAGGCTGTGCTTTTCCACAGTTAAAGGCGCCACCGAGTACATAGGTAGACGGACCACCAACCACCTTCATTGAGCCCCAGAAATCCGTAGTTGTCGCTTGGTAGGCAACATCTTTTAGTTGACCAACAATTTTTCCATTCTTAACACGGTGGAACTGCTGGCCAGTGAATTGGAAGTTATAGCGCTGCATATCGATCGACCAGGATTTATCGCCTTTGATAATAATTCCATCATCCATCGATGAGACCATCTCGTCATAGGTTGGCCCGGTTGGATTAGCTGCAAGAGAGACGTTGGGCATGCGCTGAATCGGCACGTGAGCGGGGGAGTCGGCATAGGCACAGCCATTGCTGCGATCACGGTTGACTATGGCGGCAATTCGCCGATCAAGCTGATAGCCAACCAATACACCATCTTTAATGAGATCCCATTTTTGAGCTGCGACACCTTCATCGTCGAAGCCAACGGTGCTCAGGCCGTGAGAAGTATTGCGATCACCAGTTACATTCATTAAAGCCGATCCGTACTTCAAAGTATTCAACTTGTCGGGTGTCGCAAATGAAGTTCCGGCGTAGTTGGCTTCATAGCCAATGGCGCGATCTAGTTCAGTTGCATGGCCGATTGACTCATGAATTGTGAGCCATAAGTTTGATGGATGGACAAGAACGTCATAGCGACCAGGTTCAACCGAAGGTGCTGCAACCTTTTGAGCTAATAAAGTTGGAAGTTCTGCAATTTCAGCGTCCCAGTTCCAGTGCTTGTTACCCATCCACTCCCACCCAAAACCTGCAGGTTGCGCCAACGTGCGCATCGCTTCAAAACCATGTGCGCCAAGTGAAATCGCTTCAATTTGAGTTTGCATGCGGACACGTTGTTGCGTAGTGCTGGTGCCATATGAGTCGGCATAATGTTTCTGTTCTTTGACATACATTGCATGTGCCGAAGTGTGATTGACAATTTCAGTTTTCAATAGCTCGTTACTTAAGTGAGCAAGGCGATCCTTCTTATCTGAATCAGAAATTGAAAATGGATCAATCTCGTAATCAGAGACCCAAGTCTGATTTGCATAAACCGGCTCAGTTACAAGGGATACAAGTTCAGTCGACAGTGGTTTAGAAGTCTTGGCCATTGCAACGGCAGTAAGGGCCAATTTCTTTGCAGAGTCAACTGAGATCTCAGGAGATGAAGCAAAACCCCACGCACCATTAACTATTACTCGAACACCAAGACCGGCATTAGTCTCATCACTTTGTGTTTCAGGTTTTGCATCACGTAGTGAAAGCAATCCAGTTCGTGTGCGTTCGATGCGAACATCAACATGAGATGCGCCTGCACTTGTTGCAGTACTAATTGCGCTATCTGAAACTGCCGATAATGGTAGAGCTAGAAAATCCGAATCAATGTTTTTATTCACCCCCGAACACTAAGGGACATAAACTGCTTGCGCCAGTGAACAAGCTATTTCTGGCCGAAATAAGCGGATTTCTGCGCAAACTTATGAGCCGCCCTGCTCTTTCGCGCTAAAAAACTCCCTATAAAACACTTCTTTTATGGAGGGCTACCTCGCATTTTTTCGTAACTAATAGCTAAAAATGTGACGCAAGGAATATTGGTTATTAAAAAGTGATTGACCTAATACCCGCGATAGGGCCACCCCTCAGGAAAATCACAATTTGAAGTGAGGGCAGTGCCAAGATTTGCTTATACTTATATAGCAATACTTCAGGGAGAGATGAGGACTCACAATGAACACAGTTCAGAAATCCACAATAGCGAGAGCATTAGTAGCACTAACTGCACTAACAGTTTTAGTAGCGGCTATACCAACGGCCAACGCCGCAACTAAAACGATTACTTGCTACAAAGGAACTGTTGTCAAAAAAGTTACAACAGCTAAGTGTCCAACTGGGTACACAACAACTAAGCCAGTGGCTAAGCCAACAGTGGCCACAACCACTCCGGCAGCAGCAAAGGGTGCGACCGTAGCATTTTCTGGAACTTACACGGGAAAGATTTCACTTCTTTGGGGTGATAGTTATGTTCAAGCCACATCTGTCGATGGAACCGGTACAGGAAACGTCCTAGGCCTCACCGACTTAGCTGGAATTGGATCGTCAGCACCTGCTAACCAGTGCGACACGTTTAATGGTTCTGGCACTTTAAGTGGCGGCGGAAACACTCTAAAAGTTACTTTTGATTCATCGGCTCGAGCATGTGCTGAAGATGCAAATGCACCAACTGGAATTACATTCACTGGAAATGCAATCATCAATGGTGGTACCGGTAAATATGCTGGAGCTACCGGAACTCTCAAAGTGACGGCTGGTTCTTTCAATATTCAATCAAGTACTGCAGGCAAGAAAGAGATCGATAGTTTTAAGTTCACAATCGCAGGAAATATCGTTACTAAATAGTTTTATTGAATCCGCGCACAATCATTTAAATAAGGAGCAAAAATGAACAAGAAAATCTCAACCGCAGTCATTAGTGCAGTTGCACTACTTGGCGGCGTATTTGTCGGGGGCTCGCCTGCCTATGCAGCACCAGCTGCCTCGACGCTCATCCTTTCAGGAGGAAGTGGTGTATTTGGACTAGCTCCAATTACAATCACTGCAACTGCCAATAACAAAGGAACTGTTAAATTTTTTGCTAATGGCGTTGCAATCGCAGGCTGTGAAACTTCACTAACGGCAACAGTTGAGCCTTTTGCAGCTAAGTGCGCATGGGTACCAGCCGCAGCTGGCGCAGTTGCATTAACCGGTCAATTCACACCAACAGATGCTGCAGCTTTTTCACCAGTTACATCGGCCCCACTCAACGTCAAAGTAGGCGTTCCAGTTCAGGGCGTTGTCTCACCTATTCATATCTATGTCGATACTGTCCTGGCGACCGGAACTTCAGGGGCTTTAGCTCCACGCTTTGGTGTGGGTTGCACAATCGCAAGCGAGTTCATCATTGGACAAACAATCGTCTTTCGCGTCTATGCAAATAATGCCGATCAGGGCGGCGCAGTGATGGATTCAAATAACACCGCTAAAGCCTTTATCGAAGTAGCTGGAGTTAAAGATCCACTACCAATGAACTACGGAAACCACAGCGGAGTTGCTTTCTGGACCGCCGTCCTAAAGACAGGTGCTGCTCCTTTGTATAGCACTCTTGGCATTATCAGTTACAAAGTAACGATGGTCGCAAAAGACTCAACCACAATGAAGGTTCTATCGACCAAACTTTCTCCAAAAATGGTAAATGGCAAGCGTGAAATTGGCGCCGATGGCCGCACCGTCTATGAGCGAGTTAGCTATTACCGCTCTGTAACGGTTTCACCCGCACTAAAAGGTGCAACAGCTACATGGGCATCAAACTTTACTGATGCTTCAAAGTTAACACTTTACGCACTTCCAAAAGCATAATTTAGATACGGAGAGAGAAGCATGAAACTACATAGCTCAGCAAGTAAAATTACAGCTCTAAGCGCGGTAGTTGCGCTCACCGTGGCAGTTGCCATGGTGGGCCCAGCTAATGGCGCAGATGCAGCAGTCGGTACCACATTGATTGCTCCGGCAGGAATTCCAAACATTCCAGCCGTGCCATTTACAGGTACAAAGTCGGCAGTGTTTACAACTCCACAGACAATGGTTAATTTAACTGTCGTACCAGCACAGGGCATCGTCGGAGATCCAATCGTTGTATCTGGTAAAGCGATGGCGCCAAATGCGACATTCACTTTAACCTGGTCGACATCCGATGCCAGTTGGGTAGCAGGAATCGAACCAAATACTTTGAACTACATGGGAACTAGTTATGTAAATTACAATGTTGACATGGCAACAGTTACAACTGATGCCGCTGGCGCATTTAGCTTTGCAACGAAAATTCCATCAGACTGGGGCGGAGTCCACGATATTTATGCAGTTTCCTCCGGTGTCGGTGCAGGTCACGGTGGCCTCCAGGTTGCACGCGGATTTACAATGACACCAACGAGCGGACCAGTTGGAACTCCAATTACCGTTACTTACACGGGTCTTGGACCAAAGCTTTATGCAGCTGGTGCAGCCCTTATCTATGACAATCACTTTGCTGGCGAAATGATGGCACGATGGACGCGAGGAACAGCTAAAGTCGTAATTTTGGCCTCCGGAAACGTTGGCAAACACTTCGTTCAAGCCAATGAAGCGATTTCATTCTCCTACTTAAACGTGATGCAGTCACCAGTTCCCTATGCAAATAGTGGTTTTGGAACTTTCACAATTACTAAGGATAAAGGCGCATTCGCCCCTTACATTCAATGGCCATCAATAGTAACCCCGACCGTATCTGCGCATACAACTCTTTCAAATATCGGCCTAGATCCAAATACTAAAGCCGTTGCATCACTCTCACCTGAGAGCGGACCAGTTGGAAGTAAGACAACGATTAAGGTCAATGGTTTAACTACGACTGGTTCACACCAGATTGTCTGGGCAACGGTCATTGGAAATCGAGTTAACTGCACAACTGGAACTTGTTGGGTATATAACTCTTTGCCACTAGCTACCGTTAACGTTGAAAGCTCCTCTATTAGTCAAGAGGTAACAATTCCAGATCACCTTGGTGGTTGGCACGTTATTCAAATTAAGCAGGGCGATGTCATTGAGGCACAGGCTCTCTTCTACGTTAAAGAAAGCATTATGCCTTTCCTTGACAAAAATGGTAAAACAATTGGAATGGGACTTGCAAAGGCCGATCTATCCGGTTCAGCTGATGCATTTGCTAAAGGTGGAGCAGGTGCACCTACCAATACGTTTAAAGAGGGTGAAGAGTTCACAATTAGTCTGAAGGGTGTCGGCTGGACACAGTTCGATAACACTTTGGCAGTGACATATGACAATAGTTATATCGGTTACGGTTGTGGATTTAACTCCAATGGTTATTTAGTTGTTCACTTAAAAGCTCTTGGCGGAGTCGGTACACACATTATCGATCTACGTCCACTTCTTTATACTCAACAACCTTCATTTGGAAACACTCCATATGGAATGACTCCAGTGTTGACCTTTGATCGCGATTTTCCTGGCTTGGCTGCGGGTTACCAAATCCCAGCCTTCCACTTTGCAATCAATATTGTTAAATAAGTAAAACTTAAAACTAAAGCCTCATCTCTGGTTAGTCCAGGGGTGAGGCTTTGGTCTTTAACAAACGTGCCCATGATGCGGGCAACCACCAGTTCCAGCGGCCGAGTAAGACCATTGCACTTGGAAGCAAGAGTCCGCGAATGATCGTTGCATCGATAAGAACACCAATACCAAGGCCTATACCGAGCTCCTGTAGGCCGGCAAAGTGACCCGTAACGAAACCACTGACTGCAGAGAGAAAGATGATCGCTGCAGCACTTACAACCCCACCAGTGTGGGCTAAACCTTCAACAATGGCTTCTTCATTAGTTGCACCTGCCTCGCGCGCCTCACGCATCCTTGAGACGAGGAAGAGTTCGTAATCCATGGATAAGCCAAAGAGAATGGCAAATAGAAAGATGAGCACCCATGCCTCTAACTGATCAAGGCGATAGGTTTGAAGAAAGGATGAGGCAAAGCCAAAACGAAAGACGCCTACTAATGCCGCAAAAGCAACGGCGATAGAAATAAGATCTAGAGCTATAGCTTTAAGCGGAAGGATTACTGAACGAAGAGCGCGCGCAAGAAGGATATAGGTCAGTAAGAGTGCAAGGACAATAATCCAAGGCAGTGAATTGATTATTGCTCGAATCAGGTCGACGCCTTGGGCTGGCGCGCCTCCAAGATATAGTTTTGCATCGCTACTAAATCCCGATTGCGTCAAATCAATTGCTCGCAAGACTTTGACTAATTGATCACTCTCTTGCTCTCCGAGTACATGTCGTCCGATAACAAAAATTCTTATATATCTTCCACCGGCATCAATAAAGGGCGGTTTGTTTTCGGTAGCAACTATAAAGATTTCAGAGTCTTTAGATAATTGCTTTGCTAGTTTCAATCGTGCTGCATCTATCGAAGGCGTGGTGGCACGATTATCTGCGCCTAAGTCAATGGTTATTTCATGCGGGGTAATTACACCAGATCCAAGGCGATCAGTAACCATTGCCACTGCCTTGGCGGATTCAAGATTGGCGGGTAACGCCGTTAATGAACTCGGAGTGATTGAGAGCCAGAAGATCGGCATAATAATAATTGCTAGGGTTACAAGGGAGCTAAAGAAGACAGCCTTAGGTTTAGAAACTACAAAGCGGGCAATTCTCGCCCACGAGCCATTCATCACATCGGCTTTGGAAATAACACCTTTAAATCCGATTGTGACAACACATCGCCGCCCCAGCAACGAAAGAAGGGCTGGAGCAAGAGTTATTGCTGCAAGTACTGAGGACAGAGGCACAATAATCCCTGCGGCACCAAGGGATCTGACGAATGGAACAGGCACCAACAAGAGAGTTGCCAAGGCGATGGAGACAATGAAACCAGAGATGATTACTGTGCGGCCCGCTGTCGCCATAGTCCGATTGATTGCTTCACTCACTTCAATTGCGGGATGATCTCGTAGTTCGCGACGGAAGCGATGAATGATGAGCAATGAATAATCAATTGCGAGACCTAGGCCGATTAGTTCCACAATATTTGGGATGTATAAAACCATCAGCATTCTTTGCGAGAGTAAAAATATAAGGGACAAGGCGAGGGAAATCGAGGCTACGGCAAAAATCAATGGAATGATGACTGCAATAGATATTCCGAGCATGAGGATTAGAAGTAGCAGCGCCATTGCAATGGCAATTAATTGACCCCGGTGCAAATCATTGGCCAAAACGGGGGATACGTCATGGTTAATCGCTGGTGGCCCAGTTACTTGTGCCCCAATCAATCCTTGCCCGGAAATCGCGTTGCGAAGGGCTTCGGTATAGGCGGCGGCATGTAAAAGATTTAAGGGAGTTGTAATGCTGGCAAATAGGACGCCACCAATCGCTTTTTGTACTGTTACATCTGAACCAGGAATTACATGCGCAGCTTCGGAGATTGCATCTCTATATCCCGCAATTTGCGTGGGAGTAGAAGTTTTGTATCTATAGACAACGCTAAAAGTTCCTTGAGTATTTTCACCAAAGTGTGAAGACAGGATGGCGTCGGATTGGGCCGATTGACTGCTGGGAACTTCGAGGGAGGTCGTTAAGTGCTCGCCGATATTGGCACTTGCGAATGCACCAGCTACGGTGATGGCAAGCCACACCAAAACCATGATTGCCCTGCGACGAAGAACCATTCGTGTCCATCGCGTTAGCATTCAATCAGTTTAACTATTCTCAACAAAAACTCCCTCTGTGCCGATTTTCGCCGCAATTTTGGGGCAAATTTGCATGAATATGAGGAAATAACCCGCCACCTAGCGTGGTTAAGCCTGATTCGACGGGCTTTGCTGGCAGGATTGCGTGTATTAACTTCAACCCAGTACTGGAGAATTAACAATGAATAAAAAAGAGATCGTTGCAAAGCTAGCCTCAGATTCAAAGCAGACCGAAAGCGCAGTGTCATCAGTGCTAGAGGCGCTTGAAGCCCTTGCTATCTCAATGCTCCAGAGCAAGGAAAAGCTTGTTCTTCCTGGCTTTATCTCAATTGAGGCAGTGGCCCGTGCAGCTCGCTCAGGTCGCAACCCACAAACTGGCGCAGTTCTGCAGATTCCTGCACGTACTGGCGTCAAGGTCAGCGCTGGAACAAAGCTTAAGAAGGCAGTTGCTTAATTAGTTTTAATTAAAAAGCGGGCGTGAGATTCTCACGCCCGCTTTTTAGTTCCAATATTTTATGGATAGAGCCCGCGTAGTTTGTGCGCCTCTGCAACACGTGCAACACCTAACATGTGCGCAGCTTCACGCCATGTGACCTTACGGCTCTTAGCCATCTCCTCGACCTCGCCGAAGGACTTGAGTAAGATGCGGTCCAAGTTCGTCCGAACTTCTTCGGCATCCCAGGCAAAGTTCTGCTTGTCTTGAACCCACTCGAAGTAGGAAACAATTACTCCACCTGAGTTAGCCAAAATATCTGGGACAACGAGAATGCCTTTGTTATTTAAAATTGCATCTCCCTCAGGTGAAGTTGGCGCGTTGGCGCCTTCCACAACGATTTTTGCTTTGATTCCACCTGCAGTATGAGCAGTAATCGAATCCGATAACGCTGCCGGAATGAGTACATCTACCTCCAAGTGAAGTAACTCCTCATTGGTCAAACGATCGGTACCTGGAGCATCAAGGTTCTTGTGCTCTAAGAAATGCGCCCAAAGACTGGATACATTTTCAAAACCTGTTACAGCGCCATTGACATCACTTACTGCAATAACTTTTAACCCCATATGTTCTAAAGCAATCGCGGCCCAGTAACCAACTTTTCCAAAGCCTTGAATTGCAACTGTTGCACCCACTGGATTAATTCCACGAGCGGCCAAAGCTTGGCGCGTTGAAATTGCAACACCATCACCGGTTGCAGAGTTACGACCAAGGGATCCGCCGAGAACAATTGGCTTGCCGGTAACAACTCCCGGAACTGAGAAACCTGCGTTAACTGAGTATGTATCCATCATCCACGCCATGTTGCGCTCATCGGTTCCGACATCAGGGGCTGGGATATCGCGCTCCGGTCCAATAATGGGCAAAATCTCTGATGTATATCGACGGGTTAAACGCTCATTCTCGCGATCAGATAACGTCGCAACATCAACTGCGATGCCACCTTTGGCTCCTCCGAATGGCAGATTAGTCAACGCGCATTTCCAAGTCATTAACATGGCAAGGGCGATTGTCTCTTCGAGATCTACCTGTGGGTGAAAACGAACGCCACCTTTTGAAGGCCCACGTGTTGTTGAGTATTGGACTCGGTATCCCTTATACATTTCGACTTTATCGTTATCTCGTCGCAAGGGAACGGCTACTTCTAAAATTCGCCGTGGTGTTGAAAGTGTTTGCCAGTCATTTTCTGAAAGGCCTAATTGATCTACCGCAGTGCGCAATTGCGCGCGCGCAGTTTGGAAAGCTGACTCCGTTGTCATGCGATGAATCTATGTGAAATTACTTCAAAATGCTAATTTGAAATGCACTTAAAAGGGGATTAGAGAGTTGACACTTGCCGCGTTGCTTTTGCTAGCCAGACTGGATTAATTTCGACTCCCCAACCAGGGGCCGACGGAATTTGTATCTTTCCACCCTCAATAGCAAAAGGATTCCCAAGGAATAAATCTCTTTGCCATGGATAATACTCAAAACCTTCAATAGAGAACTCTAAATATTTTCCGGCATTAGGAATTGCGCCAAGTAAATGCATAGTACAAATTGTTACCAGCGAAAGGTTTGCACTATGAGGTGTGATCGGAAGCCCAGCTTTCTTAGCCATTTCAACGACTTTAAGTGTGCGCCAAATCCCACCCATGTACATGATGTCGGGTTGTAGTACATCTACTGCGCGCAAATCAATCATGCGCTGCCATGTAACCAAATCCCAATCCTGTTCGCCACCTGTAACATCAATGGAGAGCGCATCCGTTACTTGTTTTGTCTCTTCTAACTCCCAATATTTGCAAGGCTCTTCAAAATGTGAAATTCCATTAGCTTCAAGCAAATGACCGACTTCAATGGCGCGCTTGGGCGAAAATCCGCTATTGCCATCGACAAGCTTTGAAATATTTTCACCAAGGGCCTTTGCGACAACCGGTACGACTTCTTCAGTGCGCCCTGGCCATTCATCGACATCGTTGCCACACTCGGCACCAACCCGCCACTTGAATGCATCAAAACCAAACTCATCACGCAGTTTGACCAATCGCTCAGCTTCATCTGCAGGGGATATGTCGCGGCGCATGGAGGATGCGTATGTTCTAAGTTTTTTGGGGCTTCCACCCAAAAGCTCTACGACGGGTTTTCCTTCCACTTTTCCACGCAGGTCCCACAGCGCTGTATCTAAACCAGCGTTTGCGCGGGCGCGGTAACTTCCGGGAAATTTATGTTCACGAGCTTCAACTAAAGTAACTAATGCGCCAATGTCGTCCGCGGCTTTACCTAAAACCCAAGGGGCAACTTGGCGGTGAAAGACTTGCGCCGTGATATCGGCATGATAGTTAGATGTCTGACCCCAACCGATATGTCCATCGGAAGTCGTAATTTTTACAAAGCAAACAAACTCATCGGTAAAAGTTTCAAGTTTGGTTATTGTGCCAAAACTCATCCCGCAGCCTTCACAAAGACTGGCAAATCCAAAAGAGAGACTTTTACCGGAGCCCCGGCTCCAAGACCAATTGCATCTGGGCTTGGAAGCTGTGCAGTGACACGCGTGCCATCGGCTAATGAAATACTTAGGCGACAGGATGCACCTAAGAAGCTGGCTGAAAATACTGTGGCATTTCCTGCCTTGCTAGCAACGACATCAATGCTCTCTGGACGCACTAAAGCGATGCCAGAACCGGATGTAATAGAGCCAGGTAAAGTTTTAACAACCCCACCAAGAATCTCAATACTTCCACCTGAGACTTTTCCTGCAATGGGATTAGTGAGGCCAACGAACTCGGCAACGAAGGCGGTGTTTGGACGGTCATAGAGTTCAGCAGGTGCTGCAATTTGCTCTAACTGGCCATTGCGCATGACACCAACGCGATCAGCAATACTTAAAGCCTCTTCTTGATCATGGGTTACGAATAATGTTGTTGTGCCAAGCTCCAACTGAATTCGTCGAATCTCTTCACGTAGCTGCGTGCGCACCTTGGCATCAAGGGCCGATAGTGGCTCATCCAGAAGTAAGACTTTTGGAGAGATCGCAAGAGCGCGGGCGAGGGCGACGCGCTGCTGTTGTCCACCTGATAGCTGATACGGATAATGATTGGCGTGTGTTGATAGGCCAACGAGCTCTAACAACTCGGCCGAGCGCGCCTTGCGTTTATCCCCAGAAGTCTTATGAGCGCGAAGCTTTAAACCGTATTCAACGTTTTCACGTGCAGTCATATGCGGAAATAGAGAGTAAGCCTGAAAGACCATGCCCATGCCACGCTTGTTAGCATTTTGGAAAGTGACATCTTTGCCGTCAACAATCATCTGACCGCGATCGAGTTCTTGCAGACCAGCTAGTGAACGAAGGGCCGTAGTCTTTCCGCAACCAGATGGACCAAGTAATGCCACAAGCTCGCCTTCGGCGATATCTAGGCTTAAGCCATCGAGGGCTTTGACTTTGCCAAAGTACTTAGCAAGATCAACTAACTGTACATAGGCTGATGAGCTCAACGTATGAGTCCTTATCTCTTAGGCGATGTCAACGTCAAGGACTGCGCCTTGGCGTTTTTTGGTAGGGATGATGAGAAGCAAGAAAATAACAAAGAGTAAAGAGGCGAGAGAGACAGCTACTGCAACATTTCCATTAGTACGACCAATTTGCGCAATGACCACCTGGAATGTCTTGAAGTTGAGAATGTTAGAGATTGTGTACTCACCTAAGACAAGTGCAATAGCTATGAAAGAGCCATTCACGATTCCAGTCTTTATCGTTGGCATAATAATTCCAAAGATCACACGAGTGATGGTGGCACCTAATGTTGTTGCTGCCTCAGCTAAAGTGTGAATATCGACTGCATCCAAAGCTGCAGAGAGTGAACGATACGTATAGGGCAAAATCAACATTGAGTACACGCCTGCCAAAGTGATTGGAGACTCACTTAGATTAATTGAAATCCACCGGTACAAAGGTGCGATTCCAACAACAATAACGATGGCAGGAATGGCAAGTGGCAAAAGGCATAAAAGTTCAAAAGGTCTGCGCAAAGCAGGTAGCTTTAGGTGTACCCAAATCGCTGTTGGGACGATGAGAAATAAAATAAGAGCCATGACGATGGCGGCAGTGATGAGAGAGCGAGAAATCGCTGGAATTAAATCCGGCTGAGATGCGATCATCGTCCAGGCTCGAAAAGTCCTGCCTTTATCGGCAAAACCAAAGGGCTTTGTTGAGAAATCAAACATCGCATAAAGTGGAACTAGAAGATAAAGGGCGACTACAAAAATAATCGTCCAGCGCCACAAGCGCACTCCTAGAGATTGTTTCATCGCTTTTGCTCCCACTTACTCACCTTGCGGCGAAGCATGGCGTAAAGCCCCATAACTATTACAACAACTACAACCATATACAGAGATAGGGATTTAGCCTCTGCAGGGTTAGAGCCGCCGGTCTCACTCGTTAGCGCCGTTGCGATTTCAAGCGGAGTCAAAAAGTCTGACAAATTTATTAATGTATTGGCTGTTGCATATGCCGAAAAGGAGTTAACGAAAAGTAAAAGGGCGGCTCCGGCAAAAGATGGAGTAAGAATAGGTATTCCGATTCGAAGCCAGTATTCGTAAGCCCTTCCACCGAGGGCATCAGATGCTTCGCGCCACTGTGGTTTTAAATTTTCTAGAGTTGGTAAAAAGACCAAGACCATAAGTGGAATCTGGAAAAACGTGTACAGAACACTTAATCCCGTCATTCCATAGAGCCACGTTGAATCGGCGAGAAAAGTATTAGGTAAAAACTTTAGGGCTAGTGTAGAAACTAAACCGTTAAAGCCGAAAGTCGCCAGGAAAGCAAAGGTAAGCATCACGCCACCAAATTGAGCCAAGACGCTACTTAAGGCGACAGAGATTTTGTAAAAAACACCACCAGGCTTTCCAGTAACTATCGCCCAGGCAAAGAGGCCACCAAGTATCGCGCCAACTATTGCCGTTCTAGCTGAGATTTCCAACGAGTTAGCAAAGGCATGACGGGCAACGGGGGAGTTAAAGACCCCCATTAAAACAGTTGTACTGAACTTATTATTATTATCTTTTACGGCACCAGAGATTACATTCCACGTTGGATAGAGCAGGAAAAGTCCACTGAAAAGTAGAAAAGGTAAAACTCCAAGGTATGCGCTCTTGCTGCGCCAATACCGAGAACCGGTCCCACCATTGGCGGAACCGGTTCCCTTGTATTGAAGTTGAGTCAATTACTTGGACTCGATTTAGTTTGTTCCAACAGCTGCAGGCCATGCAGTCTTTAAGTACACACGAGCCTTTGTAGTCTGATCGGCTGTTGCCTTTTCTGCAACAGCCTTGCTTGAGCCAATAGAGGCTTTACCAGCTGCAGATGCGCGACCGGTCTTTAACATTTGGATCCAAAGAGTAGGAGTTGCTCCACCCTTTGCCCAGATCTCAGCACCAGTTTCACTGAGCGTGTACTCCATCCACAAACGTGCACATGCTGGATGTGGTGCCCATGCTGAAACTGCGCTGTTGTAAGTAGAGCCAACTGCGGCAGGTGTGAACATCTTCCATACCTTGCCAGCTGCTGCCATCTGCTTGATGACGCCGGCCTGGATGTAACCGTTATCGATGACTACAGGAGTCTGGCCAGATGCGATTGTTGCCTCTGTTGGGTTAACGTTAATAAAGTTACCTGCATCCTTTAATTTCTTGAAGAAAGCAACACCCTTAGTGACATCGTCAAATGTTCCGCCGAGAGCCTTATTGATCATGAAGATACCGTTCATTGCAGCAGATGAACCAAGTGGATCTCCGTTAAGAGCAATCTTGCCCTTGAATTTTGGATCAAGAAGATCATCGAGCTTTGTAATTGTTCCAAGCGCTCCGCTATAACCAATTGTCATGGTTCCTGTGTAGTTAGGTGAAACCTGCGCAGATGGATCAATTGATTGAGCGAACTGCAGGTAGCCCCAGCTCTTAGCCTTGTAAGGGGCAAAAGTTGCTGTATTTAGATACTTAACTGCAACTGCTAGTCCAATATCAAATACGTCAGGTGAGCGATTTGTGCCCTTGTTGGTAACTGCAGCATCAATCTCTTCTTGAGATGAACCTTCAGGGTTGGCTTCATCAACTTTGACGCCGTATGCAGCCTTGAATCCAGCAATCATGTCACCATAGTTTGCCCAATAGAGGGGCAGTGCAATGACGTTTAACTGTCCTTCTTTTTTACATGCAGCCGCTAATGCAGCCATACCTCCGCCTTGTGAGGCGCTAGTAATCTTGGCGTAATCGGTAGCAGCTGATGCTGATGAAGTACTTAATACAGGAATCGCGAGTGCTACAACAAGTGCTGCAGCAATTGATCCACTGGTGATTTTTGAAACTTTCACTCAGTTCCTCCTAGTTTGTAAGTGGTATGTGTTTTGTCATACATCCGCACCATTTGCAATACACGTGTTGATTGCAAGCGATATGGAATTTTGTACTTACGCGGCGTTGAATTAGTCAAAGACCAATACATTACGCGCTCCCTCTCCAGCTCTCAAACGATCAAAAGCAGAATTAAGACCCTCTAAATCTATCCGTTCAGAGATAAGTTCGTCTAGAAAGAGTTCGCCATTTAGGTAACTTTTGACTAACGATGGGACGTCTTGTCGAAGGTTAGCTGAGCCAAAGTAGCAGCCCTTAATCCATTGCTCGTTCACAAAAGGGCCTGCATCTAGGGTTAATGTGGCGCCGTTCTTTAGGAGTCCCACCAAAATCAACCCACCGTCGACATCGACAGTTCCCCAGGCCTGCTGAATTGTCGATTCTCGCCCTAGGGCCTCAAAAGCGTAATCAACGCCCCCACATATTTTCTTTACTTCAGCGACTGGATCCGCGATCGAGGCGTTAATTGTGTGCGTTGCACCAACTTTGCGCGCGATCACAAGCTTTTCGTCACTGATATCAATGGCGATAATCGTAGTCGCCCCTGCCATCCTTGCGCCTTGAACGATATTGAGGCCGACACCGCCACAGCCAAAAACTGCAACGCGCGAGCCGGCCTTTACCTTGGCCGTGTTCATCACTGCGCCGTAACCAGTTAACACCGCGCAACTAATGAGGGCGGCCCGATCTAAGGGCATTTCATTTGGAATCACGACTGCGCCAGATGCTGGCACAACAACATATTCAGCAAAGGATGCAACAGTTAAGAAGTGATTTATTTTCTGACCATTGTGGCTTAAGCGGCTAGTGCCGTCGAATAATCCACCAACCGACATCGCATTTCCTGCAGTTGAACAGTAGTTGGGGCGTCCAGATTCGCAGTAGTCACATGTTCCACAGTTAGGAACTATCGACATAATCACGTGATCGCCAACTGCATACCCAATCGTGTCAGCGCCGGTTTCAACAATGACACCAGCGGCTTCGTGACCGATGACTGCAGGAAAGGGAACAAGTTTGCGCTTTCCATCGACGGCGTTTAGATCACTTGCACAAAGACCACTGGCCGCAATTTTAACGAGAAGCTCTCCCGATTTTGGAGGCGCTAAATCTAGTTCGCGAACTTCAAATTTAGAACCAACTCCATCTAGTACTGCCGCCTTCATCTTCACGTGATTTCCCCTTTTATCGATTGGACTGAATTAGTTAAGATCTACCCACGTTGTTTTCAGCGCGCTGTATGCATCTAAGGCGTGTAAAGACTTATCACGCCCACTTCCAGATGCACCAAAGCCACCAAAGGGAGTAATAACATCCAACATATCGAATGTATTAATCCACACGGTTCCAGCACGTAATTTACGGGCAAATTTATGAGCCCGGGCGATGTCGCTAGTCCATACCGAAGCTGCCAGTCCATACTCGGTCGCATTAGCAAGTCGTAATGCATCTGCCTCATCTTTAGCATCGATTGAAACTAGTACTGGACCAAAAATCTCTTCTTGCGCCAGACGTGAATCTGGTTTCACGTTGTCAATCAGAGTTGGCTTGATTAACAAATCTTCACCAGCGGTTTTTTCTCCACCGAAGATAATTTTTTCTCCATCCTGGCCGATGAGATCTAAGTATGAATTTACTCGGTCGCGCTGAAGAGTTGAAACCAAACCGGCCATCTGCGTTGAAGGATCAAATTGATTTCCAACTATGAACGTCTCTAAGAATGTATGGAGGTGGGCAAATAGTTCTTCCTTGATACCTTTTTCAACGATGATGCGGGAGCCGGCATTACAGGTTTGGCCTGCGTTGTAATAAATTGCCCAGCCGATAGTTGAAGCGGCAGTGGCTAGGTCAGAACAATCATTGAGGATAACTTGTGGACTCTTGCCACCTAATTCAAGAGATACCTGTTTCATATTTGATTCAGCGGCGTACTGCATCATTTTGCGCCCCGTTGGGCCACTACCGGTAAATGCAATTTTTGCAACATCCATGTGACGGGCAAGGGCTTGTCCAGCCTCTGCACCTAGTCCTGTAACTACGTTAAATACGCCTGCAGGTAATCCAGCTGCAATAGCAAGCTCTGCCATTTTTAGCGCGGACAGTGATGAATTTTCGGCAGGCTTTACAACAATGCTATTGCCCATTGCAATCGCTGGGCCTAATTTCCAACTTGTTATCATCATCGGGTAGTTCCATGGGACAACTGCGCCGATGACGCCAAGTGGTTCGCGCGTAATCATTGCTAAAGCATTGCGGGGGGCAGGTGCGATTTCGTCATAAGTCTTATCTATAGTTTCGGCATACCATTGGATCACCCGTGCAGAATTAGGTGCATCAACGCTTAAAGCATCACTTATTGGACGCCCAGTATCAATTGCCTCTAACAGG
>Ga0194037_1000789_pt1 | contig 24614 bp, 24 predicted proteins | sample JunL306m_MetaG_FD_148653 | JGI IMG/M metagenome (GOLD analysis project Ga0194037, IMG submission 148653) | Anoxic zone freshwater microbial communities from boreal shield lake in IISD Experimental Lakes Area, Ontario, Canada - Jun2016-L304-6m | ecosystem: Environmental > Aquatic > Freshwater >...
GGGCATTACGCGTTCCGTGACAAGCATAACCCCATCGATCTGGATGCCATATTGGCCAGCATCCATTTATTGTAACATGCTGTTATATAACACTTTCAAAATCTTCGCGGTTTTGGGCTTAGAACCCCGTACTCTGACGATCAGAGCCTGAGGACACACGCATATAGCCAACCAGCATAAGCAGAAAACCCCCTGAAATGGTTTTCCGTATAGTACCAAATTACGACACGGTTTCCCGTATAATTTTTCGGGCACGAAAAAGGGATTATTGCCGAGGGCTACTGAGCTGTCGCAAAACAAGTGTTTTCCGACAGGGGGTAAATTCTGGATGGAGGCAGGTGACTCGAATGGTTGTACGCACATTGAGATGATTATACAAATTTAAGAGCAACGGTAAGACGGAAATTTCGGCGGTTCCGGCTTACAACCCCTAGGTGTTGAGATTGTTGACGGATCGGGGAAAGTGGATTTTTCCGGCGGAGGGTGATAAGATGCGAGCGCAGGTTGACTCAGGTCCTGACCTTTAGCTCAAGGGCGCAATAGGCGACAACCGTATTGCGCCGCATGGTTGGTGATATCATCCGGCGTAATACGCTTCGCTATTGCGCCCTGCTGCTGGAGCGTCAAAGGCTACGTTTCCAACGTCGAAGCATGGGAACGATCAAATATAGCGACAGGTGATACGTGGGATATCTTTTTGAATGGGATTTGCGAAAGGCAACCGCAAACCTGAAAAAGCACGGAGTCTCTTTTGACGAGGCAACGACGGTCTTTGGCGACCCTCTTTCACTGCTCCTGACAGATCCCAAGCATTCTGAGGAGGAACAACGATTTCTTGTCTTGGGTTTTTCAAGCAGGCAACGTCTTCTCGTCGTGGCGTTTGCTGAGCGTTCGCCTCGAACGCGTATCATCTCAGCCCGACTTGCCACTCGACAGGAAAGGAATACTTATGAGCAAGAATAAGACATCTGAGGTAAGCAACGCCGATCGTGACACTTTGCAGCCGGAATATGATTTCTCCAATGCCGTTCGTGGAGTCACGGCGAAGCGTTATACCGAAGGAACAAATGTTGTGGTAATTCCGCCTGATATTCTGGATGTTTTTCCTGATTCCGCGTCGGTTGCCGAAGCATTGCGGGCGCTTGCGCCGGTACTCCGACATCGGCGACAGCTTCAGGCGAAGGCTCAGTAGGTATGGGGGGTATTCCGAGTCTTTGAGGGTCAGACTTGATTTTGTAGTTGTTATCCTTCGCTCGGCTTGCTTTCGGCCTTCGCAACCTGCTGCAGAACCACTTCCTGCTTTGGGTGAGTTTAAACAAACGGCTCTAAAGTTCCATAGGATTCTCCCCTCCCTGTAGTATCCCCCCTATCAGAAAAGCATGTCTCTCGATATCCAATGTTTCATTAGGGTATACCTTATAGGTGCATTTATGCTGAGACACTTTTTCGTCTCATTTACGTTGACTTTTTATATCTGAGACGATATGTTGACATGGTCTAAACCCTAATGATGCAGATGGTGCACATATGACGCTCTACGGCTATGCCCGCGTTTCTACTACCGACCAAGACCTAACAATCCAAGAGCAGGCGTTACGTGCTGCCGGCTGCAGCGTGGTACGATCAGAAACAGCCAGCGGTAGCCAACGTGCGGGACGCACTGAACTTAATACGTTGCTCGAATTTTTACGCCCTGGCGACACCTTGGTGGTCACTCGTATCGACCGTTTGGCACGTAGCATAAAGGATCTCCAAGATATCGTGGTTGATCTTAAGTCACGGCATGTGACCTTGAAGGCAACAGAGCAGTCCATCGACACACAGAACGCCGCAGGAAAGGCGTTTCTTGATATGCTCGGGGTCTTCGCAGAGTTCGAGACCAATTTGCGTCGCGAACGGCAACTTGAAGGCATAGCCGCCGCCAAGGGACGCGGCGTATATCGCGGACGGAAGCCGTCAATCGATATCCCACTCGTTCGGCGCCTGAGTATAGAAGAGGGCCTCGGCGCCACCGCAATTGCTAAACGCCTTGGCATCGGCCGTGCGTCGGTCTACCGAGCTCTTGCCGACAAATCAGTGGTGCATTTAGACAAATAGCTTCCGCACTCCCCCCCCCTAATACCCGATTCTGGCTTCAATCAGTCCATTCATACCTATACAATTTTTGAGGTCTCTCCATGCCGAAAATGAAAATTTTCAATTCCTTGGAGAAAGAGGCCTTCGACTCTCCTCCGGTGTTCAATAGTGCGGAGCGCAAGCAGTTCTTTTCCTTGCCATTGTTAATCAAGGACTCGATTGCCGACTTACGTACCCCGACAAATAAAGTTTGCTTCCTTGTGGTGGCGGGTTACTTCAAGGCACGGCGTAAATTCTTTGCCCGGCAATTTCATCAAGCGGATATCGAATTCGTTGCTCGTCAAACTGATGGCTGGGTGAATAGGGAGTTGAACATGGTAGAACCTCCTTTTATTAGGGATGTCTACCATGTAGCAGAAAAAAATTATGTGGTGTGTATTTGAATAAATCTTATAAAAACCGGAAGGTTCTATTGTCCTCACAACATAAGTGACGTGACAACATCATCGGCGTTATGTTGCTAACAACATAACGCCGAACTCGCTCGCTTCTACCAGCTCGCGGTAATCCCCGCCCGCGTCCGCAAGCCAAAGGACAAGGCTAAGGCGGAAGCCGGCGTACAATTGGTACAACGCTGGATCCTCGCGGTACTCAGACACCGAACCTTCTTCTCCCTCGACGAAATCAACGAAGCGATTTCAGTACTGCTGACCAAGCTGAACGAGAAGCCGTTCAAGAAGGTCTCAGGCTCCCGGAAGAGCCTGTTCGCCGAGTTGGACCAGCCGGCCTTGGCTCCGCTGCCACTCAGCCACTACCAGGACGCCGAATGGCGCCGGGTTCGTCTCGGCATGAACTACCACGTACCGATCGACGAGCACTTCTATAGTGCGCCGCAAATGCGATGATTGCAAGCCCGTCCGATTATAATTGCAAGCCGCTACAATTAGCTACATCTCTTCGCGATCCTTGTGAGGAGAGAAGCGGACGGCAATGATGCGAATCATGGCCAGCGAAAGTACCAACGCGATAACCATGCCGAGTTCTTCCCACTCCATTTCCCGGTACCAAAAAGCCATTACCTCGGTGAGCACGGTTACCATGACCGTATCGATGATGTAGGTAACCTTTACCCGTCCCTCGGTGAAATACGCCAGGGCCGTCCGGAATACCTCCATTACCGCCAACACCGTCAGCATGTCCACCAGCAGCACCTTAATTGCTGAATGGATGTCTTGCTTGAACACGAGCCGAAGATCATGAAAGGTCCAGCCAATGCCGGCCAGGATTGTGATCAGGATGGCTACGATGAGAAATGACAGCATTATGCGAGCTGATGTTTCAAAAAACCGAGTGACCTTCAAATCGATGACATCGACATTTGTTTCTTCTGTCCACATAATTAAATCCTTATATTTACTTACTAATTCTCTTTCGAGACAAGCATTTGTCGTCGGAACGATCTACGAGAACGAAATTACAGCACTTGCTGCAATTCCGTTCTCGCTGAGATTGTCGAAGCCTGCCTGAGAGAAAAGTCGAGGGGGGATTTACAGCGGTCTATTTGGCTGTTGCGCTACAACAACAGGATATTGCGGCGATATGGAAAAGGGTAGTACTTGACATCGTTTGACCTCATTTAATTTCACTTAACAGCACATACAGTACCGCGGTTTTTGACAAAATGCAAGGAAACTCTTTCTATATGGTTCTGTAACTTGAAAAGCCCCTTCAGATTTCATCGGCCAACTCACTAATTTTACAGCAGACGTCTCCTTTATCCTATCTGAAAGCCTCTTGTTGACCCAGAAACCAGTCCGGAATCCTCAGCGCAGCTCCATGATCGTTGTTCGGTAGTCTCGGGCATGCCAGGCGGAGGCCGGCGCCGCCGCCAGTTGGTATGTCGTCACTCTGTGGCAGGCGCAGCAGTCAAAACTTCCATCATTCACCCGGAAACTCAGGGTCAGATTACGGGTGTCACACCAATCGCAGTACCATTCGTAGTAATCTCCCTTTAGTGTCAGATCCATTGGTGTCTCCTCTCTTTTTGTCATTGTTGCAAGAAAGAATATCACCGCGATGTTGAAACGATGTTGCGGCAGTGTGCCGGTACGGTAAAAATATCATGTTCAATGATTATGAGCAGAAATGATACGACCCGCCGGAGCGGGTCGTGTTGAAGAAAAACGGGGGAGAGAACGGAGAAGGATCAGGCCATAACCTCTTCAAGCGCCTTTCTGGCGCGTTTAAGACCTTTTTTTATCCGGTCCGGCTCGGCGTCGGCCAGCCCCTCAAGGCGTTTCCGGGCCTTGGCAAGAGCCTTACGACTCCGCTTGGGGCGCCGTTCCAGCAGTTCCTCGATGGCGTAGAGGGCATCCAGGCCCGCCACCATGTTGCGGGTCAGCTTGCGTCCCAGTTTGTTGTCGGCCAACTCCTCCGGAAACCGGTCACGGGCCACGGTGGCAATTGACTGGATAGCGGTGCGCAGTTCTTCCACCATGGCCTTGAGATTGACGTCCGAGACGGCGGTCGAACCTGCATCAGGGAGCGGTTTCTCTACCGCGACGGAAAGCGTGGCAGCCTGGGCCAGCATGACCGGAATGTTGTTGTGGTTGATGCCGGGGATTGACCGCAGCCCCTCCTCTCCGGCCTGGACAATGGCCGAAAAGGTAGCGAGTTCCGCTTCGACGAGGCGTTGAGCCATGACGGCGCCAACACCCTTGAGCTGTTGCAATTCCTGGACAGGGTCACTCATCTGCTGCCTCCTTGGGGTGTATTCTTACATCTTCACGGTTTTTTTCCGGAGCAACACCGCTCCGGCCAGACCAAGAGTGAAGAGCGCATAGGTGGACGGTTCGGGAACCGAAGAGGCTGCCGGACCGTATTCAGTGGCAATGGTTCCCAGAGAAGTGACCTCCGCGGTCATGGCAAACCCGTTGGAGTCTTTGCCCAGCAGCGGGGTGACTTGATCCGCGGCGTACATGCTGAAGCCGAAGCTGCTGCCGTCGGCGTCGGTGGGCGCTGTCACGGCCGGGCCTTCGAGTTGGACACTGAAATGCAACCCGTTGCCGAAGGTGAAGCCCTGATAGTAGTCGTTCCAGGCCGTGGTGTTGTTAATCGTAACAGCGCCGGGAAGACCTCCCGCGACATCGCCGGTGGTGAGGGGTACGCCGGTCAGGGCGCCGGTATACGGATCGAAATTGAGAATCCTGGCCAGCGCCGCCTGTGAGCTCATGCCGGGATTGAACTGGAAGTCGAGATAGCCCGACTGCCCCGCGATGGCTGAGGTGTTGACGTACACCTCATACACGGGTGAGGTGGCGAAAGCGCTGCCCGCGGCCAACAGGATAAGCGCAACGATCAGATAGGTAACCTTGTTCATACGTCAACTCCTTATTGGGCCTGAAAGGTGACAGGCGTGAATTTGATGAGGGCATTGGTCGAGTTGGTGAATGTTACCGGGACCGTCATTGACTGGCCGGCATTCAGGGTAGCTGTCGCCACTGTGATCTGTGGATAGCCGTTATAGGACCCGCCGGCGTTGTTCAGGGTGACGCCTGCTGTCAGATTGTTGAGTGTGATTAACAGGGGACCGGCGATGGTGAGATTGCCGGTGTTGGTGATGGTCAGGGCGCCGGAATATTTCCGGGTTGCCCGGCTGTAGAGGAAACCACTGGAGGTAACCTTGACCAGGTTTGACAGATCCGCAAAGGCAGTGACGGTAAAATCGCCGGCGTGATTGATGACGGCCCAGGCGCTGTTGGTGGCGGTATCGACACCGTACGTGCCGAGGGTGTCGCCCGGTTGCCAGGCGCGCTGGACATATTTAAGGGCTCCGCCGATGTTCATATCGACGGCATTGACCCATCGTCCTTCAGCGCCGCGGCCGGCGAGGCCGAAGCCGCCGTTCCGCACGCCCGCGACAGGCGCGGTAGCGGGATCGTAGGTGAGGGAGAGGGTATAGGTGTCGGTCCTGACGGTGTCGGGAACGACGTACGTGTAGTTGGTGTATGCTGGACTGGCGCTATTGAGCGGGGTAAGTTTGGTGGACAGGTTGTCCTGCATGCCCCAGAGGGTGAAGACGTCGCTGGACAGTCCCGCAAGCGCCGGCGTCCAGCCGGTAGTGACGCTCTTGGCCAGCGGGCGGAGGTTGTAGTCCTTACCGATGCCGCCGTTGACGCCGTCAAGGATCTTGGCGGTAGTGCCGAGATAGCCGGTCTCGCCATTACTGATCGCTTTGGCGGTGGTGTCGGTCAAGGCATAGCCGGCGCCCTGATCAACAATTTTTTCGATCCCGTTCAGGCTGTAGCCAAACGTATCATGCCTGGTGAACGGAACCGGATTGGCATATTTGCCGTTGGCGGTGGGGGTGTTGCCGGCATACGGAATGACGTCGGTGGTCTGGTCGCAGTCGCCGTCGCAGCCGTTGGGCATGGCATAGTGATCGACGGTAACCTTTGGCCCGTCAACCGTGAAGACGTAATAGCCGACGGTAAAGAGTTCCTGGGCAATCGGCTTTTCCAGAGAGCGGAAGGCCGTCTGGGTCTGGTAAAGATCCTGGTAAGGCGGGATGTAGAACTTATAACTGTTGGAGGCGGCGATCAAGTTCTGCACCTGGTAGGCGCCGGTGTTCGGGCTGCTGACAATGGCCCGGTTGTGCATGTGGTCATGGCCTCCCATGTGGTAGCGGACGCCATTATTTTGCAGATATCCCATGAAGGTTTCCATCAGATCCTTGGACGCCTGGCTGGCGGTGGGATTGGTACTGTTGAAAAGGTTGTCGGCGTGGTTCTCGGTGACCAGTCCTTTGTGGGCAAAGGAGAAAGCATGAGTGTTGGCGGAGCGGGAGGCAAACTGGTTGCCGATCCAGGCGACATCGGCAGCGTCCAGGTTCGCATGGGCGGTACCGTCCGGTTTCGTGAATTGGTCAATCAAGACAAAACGGGCATTGTCGTAGTCAAAGGAGTAGGTAAGCCCTTCCATGGTAGGTAAACAGGCGAAGCTGTTACCGGCAAAGAAGGCCGGAGTGGTCACGGCCGCCGGTGTTCCGTAGAACGTGGTGGTGATAAACGCATCAAGCGGCGTCAGATTGTGCGAACCGTTCTGGGTCTGGGGAAAAATCCGTTGGAATTCGCGAGCGTAGGAACCGTCAAAATTGGCCGGCAAACCGGTCAGTCCGGATCTGGAAGGCTTGTCTTCGTGATTGCCGCGGAGCGGGTAAAAACCGATGCCGGCATCATAGAGCGCCTGGGTGAAGGTGGCCCGAACGTCGAGGTTGGTTACTATGGCCGGATTGGCGGCGGTTGTGCCTGGTTTGTCGGTCAGGTCGCCGACCTGGATGACGAACTTGACCTTCTTGTCGATAAACTCCTGGTTGATATGGTTGATGACATTCACTGCCACGTTGGGGTTTTTGTTATCGGGAGAATTGGGCCACTGGGTGTCCGACATGACGCCAAAGCTCCAGGGGAAGGGGGCAACGGCAAAGTCGCCGTTATGGTTGATTACCGCCCACGCAGTGTTGGTGGCCGGATCGATGCCGTAGGCGCCGAGTCCGTAGCCGGCGTTCCACGCTCCGGAGACGAACTTCTGACTGCCGCCGACGTTCTTGGTGATGGCATTTACCCACTTTCCGTTTTCGTCGCGGGTGGCAAGACCGAAGTGGCCACTCTGAAGCCGTGAGGCGGTAACGTGGGTCGGATCGTACGTCAGGGAGAGGACATACGTGTCGGTCTTGGTGGTATTGGGGACTACATACTTATAGCTGTAATTGGGATTGTTCGTATCCGTGAAATTGGTGGCCAGGCTGTCCGCCATCCCCCAGAGGGTCAGGATGTCGCTGGCGGTGTCACCGCGCTTCGGGGACCAACCGGTGTCGACGACCTTGGTCAGGGCGCGGTTATTATAGTCCTTGCCGGCGCTGCCGTTGACGCCGTCGAGAATTCGGGCGGTGGTGCCGAGATAACCGGTCTCGCCGTTGGCGATTGCCGTGGCGGTAGTGTCGGTCAGGAGGTAGTCGGCGCCCTGGTCAACGACTTTTTCGATGCCGTTCAGGCTGTAGCCGAAGGTCTCATGCTTGGTGAACGGAGCGCCGGTCCCGGTCACGGGATCGTAGTAAGGGATGACATCATTCGTCTGGTCACAGTCGCCGTTGCAGCCGTTGGGCATGGCGTAGTAGTCGACGGTGACCTTGGGTCCGTCAACCGTGAAGATGTAGTAGCCGACGGTAAAAAGTTCCTGGGCGATCTGTTTTTCCAAGGAACGCCAGGTCTGGGTCGCGAAGGTGCTCGGTGTGGGCGGGATGTAGAACTTGTAGCTGTTGGAGGCGCCGATGAGGTTTTGCACCTTGTAGTTACCGGTATTCGGACTGCTGACGATGGCCCGGTTGTGCATGTGGTCGTGGCCGCCCATGTGGTAGCGGACCCCGTTGTCCGAGAGTTTCCGCATGAACGATTCCATCAGATCCATGGATGCCTGGGTTTTGGTGGGATTGGTGCTGTTGAAGAGGTTGTCGTTGTGATTCTCGGTAATCAATCCCTTGTGGGCAAAGCTGAAGGCATGGGTGTTGGCCGGGCGGGAAGAGAGACGGCCACCGACCCAGTCCACATCAGTTTGGTCAAGATTGGCATGCGACGTACCGCTCGGTTTTGTGAACTGGTCAATCAGGACGAATCGGGCATTGTCGACATCAAAGGAGTAGGTAAGTCCTTCCATGCCGGTTTCGCCGGCAAAGTTGCCGCCGACGGTGAAGGCGCCGTTGGTGTTGGCCTGCGCGCCATAAATGGTGTTGTTAATCATGGCGTTTACCGGCGTCTGATTATTCACGCCGGTCTGGGTCTGGGGAAAAATCCGCTGAAATTCAATTGCCGCGGCGCCGGCGGATTCATGATTGCCGCGCAACGGATAGAAACCGATGCCGGCGTTGTAGAGGTCCTGGGCAAACGTGGCCCGGAGATCCAGATTGAGATTGTTGGCGCCGGGGGTGTCGGTCAGGTCCCCGACCTGGACGACAAATTTGACCCCGTGCTTGATAAACTCCGTGTTGATGTGCCGGATGACATTGACCGCCACGTTGGGGTTCTTGCTGTCGGGCGAGTTTGGCCACTGCGTGTCGGACATGACGCCGAACTTCCAGGGGGCCGCCGTGGCGGTTGCCGCCATCACCACGATGAGCAGCAACGACGCCATGATGGTACTGCCTCTGCGACGAATCATCTGAAACCTCCTCCAATGCGGAATTGAATGATGCTTGCCCGCTATGTTACACGTCAAGTATGGAGATTAGGTTGTGGTTGCGTAACAATTATGTAAAAAATCGTGCTCTTGAGTTCCACCATGGCTTCCGTCAAGCGGAGGAGCAACTGATCGCCAAGTTCCCGTTGCTCGTGTTTCAGGGCGGCTTCCAGGTCACCCGCTACCCGGTAAACAGTCCCGGCCGCAAGGGTGCCGCAAGCGCCTTTCAGCGCATGGGCCAGACGCGCCGCCCGCTGAAGGTCGCCGGCGGCCAAGGCGCCCCTGATCTCGGCGTCATCATTACCATGTCTTTGCAGCAGCAGATCGAGCAGTTCCCGGTATAATTTCTCGCGTCCGCAACGAGCGATCCCTTCGGCAACGTCCAGACCGGGGAGTTGCGCCGGCGTCTCCTGACCCCGGTCGCACGGGCCGGTTTCCGGCATTACCACCCCCGCCGCTTCAGGGACCGTGACCTCCGCTGCTATACTGTTCGCGGCATCAAATTGCGCTTGTTGGCTTCGACTTCGCTCAGCCAACGAGGTTGTTCCCTGAGCGGAGTCGAAGGGAACGGACAGCAACGCGGAAAGCGCAATTTGTGGCCGTGCGCAGTATACCTCACAAGGAGGAGCCCAACGGAGGAGCATGGCAACCATTTCTTCCAAGTCCACCGGCTTGGGCAGAAAATCATTGACCCCGGCGTCCAGCGCCATCCGCCGCTCGTCATGAAGCACCCCGGCGGAAAAGGCAATGATCGGGAGTTCGCTCAGGCCGGGTTCGCAACGCAGGGATCGGGTAGCGGTGAGACCGTCCATCACCGGCATTTGGACATCCATCAGGACGATATCGAAATCCCGAGGCCGCGTCACCAGACAGTCAAGCGCCTGCTTGCCGTCATTGGCCAGCTCGACCGCGGCCCCTTCCTGTGCCAGCGCCCGTGCGACCACGATCTGGTTGATCTCGCTATCGTCCACCACCAGGACCCGCCGACCCGTCAGGCGCGGCCCGTCAATCACGGTCTCCCGCGCCGCGGCGCCCAAGTCAGCATCGATGGCGTTCGTCCGCTCAAAGGGGATTTCAAACCAGAAGGTACTCCCGACTCCTTCCCGGCTCTCGACCCCGATTTCTCCCCCCATCAGTTCGACCAAGCGCTTGGAAATGGAGAGCCCCAGCCCGGTGCCTCCGAAGCGCCGGGTGATGCTGTCGTCGGCCTGGGTGAACGGCTTGAACAGGTTTGACAGCACCGCCGGGGCAATGCCGACGCCGGTGTCATGCACCTCAAAGCGGAGCCGTACCGTCGTTTCGGTCAGCGCCACCGGTTGCACCGCGATCCGAATCTCCCCCTGTGCCGTGAATTTGACGGCATTGCCGACCAGATTGAGCAGGATTTGTTCCAGCCGCAGGTTATCGCCGACCAAACCGTCCGTCACCTCCGACGGCGTGGCAACATGCAGGGCCAGTCCCTTGTTGCGGGCCGTTCTTCCCATCAGACTGTCAAGCTGGGTGAGCAGTGGCCGCACCATGAACGGGCGCATCTCGATCCGCAACTGACCGGCCTCGATCTTGGAAAAGTCGAGAATATCGTTGAGGATACCGAGCAGGGAGTTACCGGCGGTACGAATCCTTTGCACCATGTCGCGCTGGTCGGATGACAGCGGCTCTTTTTCCAGCAACTGCGCCAGCCCGAGCACGGCATTCATGGGGGTACGGATTTCATGGCTCATATTGGAGAGAAATTCGCTCTTGGCCCGGTTGGCCGCTTCGGCAACCTCACGGGTCTTTTCCAGCTCAGCCACATGCTGTTCCAATTCCTGATTCAGGGTCAGAAGAGTGCGATGCTGGAGACGATTCATCGTCAGAACCGAGATCAGCCCCAGATAGCAGCCATAGTCGTCGGTCAAGACAAGGTCATTGAAGAAATACTCGTCTTCTATGGAAAATACTTTTGACAGAACCTCGACAATAGGCAGATTTTCCCTGATGATGAGGCATTTCGGCTCCAGATGGTCCCGGACCGGTTTCTTGCTGAACAGTTCCCACCCGAAACGCGAACCGAGAATCATCCCGATCTCCCGTCGCGAGCAGATCCCGAGCAGCCGCTCTTTATCCAGTACCGCCACATAATCGTGGGGAATGCGCTTAAAATAGGCAAATACCGAGCTAAGGCTGTCCGCTGCCTGAATGCTGTAGGAGTGGCTGATCAGGTCTCGAAGGTCGGGCGATTGGTTGTTGGCGGGGGCGTTGTGAGCAGCAGTTAAGGAAGCCTTGACCGTCATATCCCACGTCTCTGACGCCATCGGCGGGTGACTTCTCAATGACTCTTCATAGTACGGCGCAACGCCCTGTTCATGGTGAAGCAAATAATCATCGGCTATGAATTCGCGCATGTATGTAGCCTCCTTTGATACGGACTTTAGGCGTTTAACGCAAAATCGCGGCAGAAGTGACCACCAAACGCTTGCCACCGACTACTCGGTTTTTCGACATAAGCAACCCAGTTACGCGGGAAGCTCAGCCCGTGGCTCTTGATGGTTGCCAGCTTGTCGCTGTTCAGCGCTCCCCGTTTGATAATCAAGAGTCCGTTCGGGGTGTGGATATCACGGGTCAACACCATGCCGGCCCGCAGTTCCTTGAGAAAGAGTACCTGTTCGACCGTGGCGCCTCCTGGTGGTGAAGGATCTTTCAGTACCGCTTTCATCGCCAGATTTGCCGCGATGGAGAGCGCCGGGTCAAAACGTGTCCCCATACCGGCGGCCAGCTTTCGCGCCACGCGCAATTTGGCGTCCGGCCCGGATTCCGGAGCGTAGGCATGATTGATGAAGCCGGCCAGGGAGATGATCCGCGACCCCAGCGGTATCTGCTCTCCGGCAAGACCATCCGGGAAACCGTTGCCGTTGAATTCTTCATACTGATGGCCGATAAGTCCGGCGCTACCCCGCAACTCGGCAAAAACGTCCACCAGTTCCTCCCCTCGGACCGCATGGCTTCGGTATTCGGCCACTTCATCCCCCTCCAGCAGTTCCCGCCGTTTATGGAGGAGAGTGTCAGGAACAGAGATTAAGCCGATGTTGTGGAGGAGCGCCGCATGGCGGATCTCCTCTATTTGTGAGGTGGGTAGATTCAGGGTTCCGGCCATTGCCGCGGCGAGCGCCGCCACGTTACGGGAATCCTTGCCGAGTCGCGGGTCACGCCGTTCCAGCATGTCGGTAAACATCCGGATGATGGCGTCACGGCTCTTCTGACTTTCCATCGTCCGCCGGTTCTCCGGGGAGAGCTTGTTGCCGATGAGCGCTGTTTGCTGGAGTACCCGACTCTTGAGGCCGGCGTTCCACTCCGCCAGTTCATCTTTCTGACGGCGCAACAGTTCATTGAGGCGGATGTTTTTGTGATGCACCCGGTACTGGAGGAGTCCGTTACGCACGGCAAGCCGCACCTCCTGATCGACCCACGGTTTCAGGATAAAGCGTTGGGTGCCCCCCTGATTGATGGCGTCGATGGCGGCGCTGGTATCCGCGTGGCCGGTCAGCATCATCCGGGGGATGTCGGGAGCAATGTTTTTGGCCTTTTCCAGAAAAGCCGCGCCGCTCATCCCCGGCATCTGCTGGTCGCTCAGGATCAGCCCGACGTTGACGGCGTGTTTCAGGATGGCCAGCCCCCCTTCCCCCGAGGTGGCCGTCAGCACTCCGAACGGCTCCGCCCGGAAAACACGGACCAGCATTTTGAGTATATTCTCGTCATCATCGACGCAGAGAATGTTGAGCGGCTCGTCCGCCGGCGCTGCTCTTAACGTGGTGTCCTTGATCATGGCGTGTCTCCTGGTTTCGGGAAGCATGTAACTACCACTATGCGATACCGTACACGACTCATGTTGCAATCATGTTGCGGGAACATGCCAATATGGTAAAAGGTGACGGAGAAAACTCTTCAACTCATCTGGGGTCTTGTGTTTATTGGCAGGATTGATAGGATTCACATTGTGACGTTATCCCCTGCATCCCCTTCATCCCTGTGAATCATGGTTTAAAACCTTAATTTAACAGGGATAAAGGGGATACAGGGGATAAAACCGTGGTGACGAGGTCTGAAAAAAGCTGATTTAATATTTTGAGTTTATCGAGCAGGGTCCGGCTACGGAATTCACTGGCCCCTTCTTGACGAGGATCTCTCCGTTGATGGTATGCTTGGCGTTTTTCACACCCCTTCTTTCCTCAACAAGCTGGCGGCATAGAGAGTTATCCGGATTCAGCCTGACCTTTTCCCCCACGGCCCCATTCATCTGACTTGAAGCTTGGTCCGCACTGCCTTTTTCTCCTTCAAATCCGCCAGCAGGCGGAGCAGTTCATATTCCGGCAACTGTTGCAACTCTCGCAGCAGCATCCGCATCACATCAGTCAGCTTGCCGTACGTCATGTTTTCGTCTTCCAGTTCCATCCGGGTAAACGCACTCTCTTCAACCCGCAACGCCTTGCACAGTCTGGAAAAGACGCAACTCCCGATCCCCCGTCCGTTTTCCATGGCCGAGATATAACGCCGGTCGGAATCTATCATTTCCGCTAGTTTTTCCTGCGACCAGCCCTGTTCCTCCCGCATCCGTTTCAGATTCCTGCCCATCAATATGTCCAGATACTTCTTGATCCTGGTAGCCATGAGCGACTCCGGTAATCTGTTGAAATCACGCATGATTACGAACTTCGCACCAGTCGCGACACACGTAGATGATCAGAGTAGACGGCGGCGTCATGTTTACAAGTTACAAAAAAGTACGATGTTATGCGTTAATATTTGCATTTCTATCAAATTTGCTTGACTTGCGTGATAAAATGAAGTAATCCATTCGACAATATTAGTCTTGGATGTATTGTTTTCATTAGCCCTGACAGTAATTTTGTACATTCCCTACGGCAGGCAAAATGTTTTTTTGCTTACAAACTCCAGATTGAAGTGTATTTAAGGTTTACCGGCGGCAGTGCCGGATATTACGGCAACAAAGGAGCATGACATGCGAAGAATTGGGTTGATGTTCGGAGCAACAGTGGTTCTTGTCGGCGTCATGGCGACGATGGCGCAGGCGGGTGGGTTCCGGTATCCCGTCGGATTGACTTATGCGTCCGGACCTCAAAAAGTTATGGACAAAATGAAGGAAAACTATTATGTCGCCGATGATTTTGTGTTGCCGGTCGGCGTGGCCTTCAATCCGTACTATGAATTTGATAATGGCGTCGGTGTCGGCGCCAGCTTTGGTCCTTTAATCTATATGGCAGTCGATGCCGGAGGTGGTTCCGACTTCAACATGGTGATTCCGATTGGCGCGGATATCCGCTATACCTTGTTCACGAAAAACAATGTCTCTCCCTATGTCAGGGGTGGTTTTCGTTATCCCATCGCCTTCGGCGATTATCTTCAGTCAAAGAGCGCCGGACTTTTCGGCGCTGTCGGCGTGGAATTCCTCAGAACGAAGAGAGTCTCCATGGGGATCGAGATTTCCTATGACGATTCGTCCATCGAAGTGAAATCTGGTTCTACGGGAGCGAAACCATTTACCAAGGCTCAGGAAGTTACGCCCTGTGGCTTTATGAGCGGAATCTACGTGGTGTTCTGACCGAATACAAGTACAACGAGAGTAATCACCTAAATTGATCTGCTACAATGGAGGATTCACCAATGTGCAATAAAATCGTTCTGTTGGTATTTGTGGCCTCATGCGACTCAGGTTGGCAACCGAAGGTGCAGAATATATCGCAAGGGCTTGCCCGAATTTCACAGTTAGAACTGTAACTGAAGTGAGTATATAATCGTCGGCAGATATTATCAGATCGGCTGTCTCTCAAAGATTCAAAAGATCAGCGAGATAACGTCCCTAGAGTTGATAAACCTTCAGTAATAGGTCGGGTTACGGCTACCACCTAACCCGACCTTTCTCCATCACTTCACCCGCCGTCCGTTTCACCCCCCCTGCGTTGCTCTCCGGCGTCGCGCCCTATCGGGCATCTTGTTGCGTCATTGACGCGATGATAGCTCATATGCTATCTTCCTCCCATGGATAAAACAATCCTCGACAATCCCCACAATGTTTTGTTCAGCAAATTACTGGCCCTCTGTCGCTCATACTTCGGCGAACCACGGATCGCCGGAAGCCACCATATTTTCAAAACCCCATGGCAGGGAGACCCGCGAGTCAATCTTCAACGGGATGGCAAGATGGCGAAACCGTATCAGGTCATATAGGTGAAAAAAGGCTCTGGAAAAACTGGAGAAAAGCCATGAATCACGATGAAAAAAAGTATACCTACCGGATTGAGTGGTCGGAAGTGGATCAAGTTCATATCGCCCGTTGCCTTGAATTTCCTTCGTTGGCGGCGCATGGCGCGACACCGGAAGCGGCATTGCAAGAGATAGAGTTTGTCGTGGCGGAATCCATCAAATGGCTTGAAGAGGAGAGTGAGATGGTCCCGGAACCGCTCGGCGCCAGGCGCTATAAGGGAAACATTACCTTGAGGGTTCCGCCGGATGTGCATCGGCATCTGGCGATTCTCTCGGCTGAACAAGGGGTATCGATCAATCAATTGGTACTGTCACGGCTACAAATCGGATAAGTTGTAGGTCGGGTTAGGCGTCAGCCATTGGAATGGGGTCAGGCTTCCAAATTAACAAGTTTGAGCTTCAGGGGTATTATTGAAACCATGGCACACAAACCACGCCTCAATCTTCCCGGTGGACTCTATCACGTTATTCTCCGGGGCAATGCCGGTCAAGCGGTCTTCTTCCGCGATGGCGATCGCTATCGATTCTATCTCCTGCTTCAGGAGGGAACTTGCCGCTTCGGGTATCGTGTTCACGCCTTCTGTCCGATGACCAATCATATCCATCTTGTCCTGCAAGCCGGCGTCATGCCCCTCTCCCACGGCACGCATAATCTCTCATTTCGGTATACCCGTTGGGTCAACCGGCGGGAACAGAGAACGGGGCACTTGTTCCAGGGGCGCTATAAGGCAGTGCTCGTGGATGGCGACAGCTACCTGTTGGAACTGATCCGCTATATCCATCTCAATCCAGTGCGCGCGGGCATCGTCAAGAATCCTGTAGATTATCCCTGGAGCGGCCATAGAGCCTTACTGGGGCGGGAATTCCTCCCATGGTTGACCACTGATGGGGTGCTTGGTCAGTTCGGGAAGTCGTTGCGAACCGCGCGTACGCAGTACGAGACCTTTGTTCGTGACGGTTTGGGGGATGATTACCGACCTGAATTTTACGGCGGTGGAGCCGATGCGCGGGTACTTGGCAACGATAGTTTTGTGGACCGGTGTCTGACCTACAACGGAGAACAAACACTCCGGGTGACGGCACAAGAAATCGTTGCCAAGGTGTGTGCGGTGTATCGTATCGATGAGGCTGCTTTAAAAGCGCAATCCCAGCAGAGGCCGGCTTCCGAGGTACGGGCCGTGATTGGATGGTTGGCAAAGGAAGTCGGCGGTCTCACACTTTCTTCCGTCGCCAGTCTTGCCAACCGTGATGTGGGGAGCATGAGTTCCGCGGTTCGACGCCTTTCGGGCCGTATGGAGACAGTTCCGGAATTAGCCATCCGCGTACGAGCACTCAAGGCTGCCCTGGAGGGGTATCTTGTCAACTTGGAAGCCTGACCCCATGCCCCACTGATGGGATTGCCGGAGGCAATCGTGATGAGCCAACGGGGAGAGTCTAAAACAAAGCGACATCTATATCCATCATGCCATGGAGAACCCTGACAATCTCAATGCCGCCGCTTATTGGCAGATAGAAAATCAGGTACATACCAACCGGAAAACTTTTTAAGCCGGGAAGGAGTTCATCTCGGCTTTTGCCCATATTTACGAACTGTGCAAGTTTTCTGCTCGCATTATTAATTTCGTCAAGAAGCTTGTCCGCACTGTCGGGGTTATCTTGGGCTATATACCACCAGATTTCATCAAGGTCGTTTTCGGCTTCAGGTCTTTTGTGGATTTTCAACATCAACCGTTTACCTTGTTTTTTGCGCGGCAAGCCGTTTTCGCCCCCGCGTCTTTATGGCGTCAACATCCAAGGGGGTTGGCTCGCCGCTATTCAAGCCTCTCATAATTTCGGCTCTCAGTTCTTCAACACGCAAGGATTGTCTCCGGTCACGCTCTTCAAGAAGACGCAAGGCATCACGCAGGACTTCGCTGGCAGAACCATAAAGCCCACTCTCGACCTTATTTTTAACCAATGCTTCGAGTTGCGGCGTAAGTGAAATGTTCATTTTTTCCTCCTTTCATTGCTCCATACAATAACACATAATGTCAAACTTTGTTATTGAAAAAAGGGGTCAGGGGGAATTCCGGGGACGCCTTACTTAATCCACCAGCCTTTTCAACCCATTCCGCTGTCTCATCCCTCATAGAGCACCTTGCCCTTGGTCACGATCTCTGTCATAAACGAATCATTGCGTATCAGGCGCTCAGTTATCTGTGCCTCGGTACGGACGAGGAGGTCCAGCGGAAAACCCGAATGAACTTGTTCTCTGATAGTCAATGCCATGCGCCAGGCTTTCCCCTCAAACGGCAGGACGAGAAGCAGGTCAACGTCGGAATCCGTGGTCGGCGCGCCCCAGGCATATGAACCAAAGAGGACAATCCGTTTTGGTTGAAATTGTCGGGCCAGACAAGAGGCAAATTGTTCTATATCAGTCATACTGGCCATGGCATATCCCAAGCCGGACGAGCCGGAACCAAACAGGATAACAACCATGAACCGTGACTTTGACGTTATCCCCTGTATCCCCTTCATCCCTGTTAGTAAATGTTTTAAAAACCTAAAACCTTAATTTAACAGGGATGAAGGGGATATACAGGATAAAACCGTTTATTGATCGGATCATTCCACCAGGTTGTCGTGCAGAGGGTTTTATCGGGAATCCGGCGCCGGCCAAAAAAATAATTAACTATTTTCGTAAAAATATCAGCAAGTTGCCAACTATTTTGCTCACTTTTTGTCAACTCTCAAGTCGTAAGAGACTAATCGCGCCGGTTTCGTTAAGACGCCTGCAATATCTCGTTAATGCGTAGGATTTCGTCATGCACACCTACTATCCGGCAAAATGCAATGGCGTATCCTGTTGCCACAAAATACGCCATTGCTTAGTCACTGTCAACGATTCAACGCAACACTGGCACTCCTTGACAGCACACTCAGAAATAAGCAGCAGCTATACAACTTCACAACATTAAAGCAATTGACCAGGGATTTCCTGGCAGACATAGAAATCTGGAAAAAGGAGCATCCATCGTGAGAGCCAAGAATATAAATATTGGAATAAAGTCAATTGAGGAAGCGCTTAATGATTTTGTAACGACAGGCGAAGCAGTTGAACGTGGCGAAAAAGTTAAACCCTTGAAGGGTATTTACTTCACTAATCTGGAAGCATTTCGAAAAGTTCTGACCAAAAAACGCCTTGAACTCCTTCATATAATAAAAACCGAACATCCTGAATCCATAACACATCTGGCTCGTCTTGCCGGAAGAGACGTCACAAATGTTGCTGATGACGTGAAGTATTTATCTGAAATCGGTTTGCTGGAAATGAAGATGATAAAACGCGCCCACATTCCCACTGTTAACTACGAAGCGATTAACCTCAAGATTGCCGTCTAATAAAATCACGACTACAAATCGGATAAGATTACCTTGGTCCCATTACCCCCGCTTCAGCGTAAACGAGAAGACGCTTCCCTGCCCCGGTGTGCTCTCCACCCGGACGTTTCCGCCGTGCAACTGCACGATATGCTTGACAATAGCCAGTCCGAGACCGTTGCCCCCCTCTTCCCGGCTTCGCCCGGCATCCACCCGGTAGAACCGCTCAAAAACCCGGCCCAGACTTTGAGGCGGGATTCCCGGCCCCGTGTCGCGCACCGAGACGGTCACCTCATGCGGTTCCGCTCCGGCGGTCAGGTCAACCCAGCCGCCCGCCGGGGTGTACGTGATGGCGTTGTCCAGCAGGTTGACAAAAACCTGTTCGATCCGGCCGGGATCAATGAGTACGGTGGGGAGCCCGTCAAAGCCGGAAACCCTGACCGTGACCCCCCGTTCAATCGCCTTGGCGGCCAGGAGAGTGACGGCCCGCCGCGCCGCCCCCTCCAGGTCAAGGGGATGCAGCATGAGGGAAAACTCCTTTGACTCCAGTTCCGACAGGGTCAAGAGATTGCCGATCAGTTCGGCCTGGCGATTCACATGGTTCCGGATGATCTCGACAAAGGCGACCGCCCGTTGCGGATCAGAGATCACCATCCCATCCAGCAGCGCCTCCGCGTACCCCTTGATGACCGTGACCGGCGTCTTCAATTCATGGGAAACATTGGCCACAAAATCTTTCCGGATTTTTTCCAACCGCTTCAGCTCGCTGATGTCGTGGAATACCGCCACGACGCCCCGTGATTTCCGGTCATCCGGCAGCGGCGCCCAGTGGGTCAGCAGCGCCCGTTCCCGGACGCCGGGAAGCAGAATCTCTTTCCGGTAATCGGTAGACTCTTCGCTCACCAGACGGTAGCAGTCATTCAGCTCCGGATGCCGGGAGATCTCGATGAGGCGCCGCCCCAGCAGCGTGGCCGGCGCCCCGAACATCTCACAGAAGGCGGGATTGACCAGGGTAATGGCCCCGGCGCCATCGGTTACCATCAGACCGTCTCCCATACAGCTCAGGATGGCGTCAAGCCGTTCCTTCTCTTGCTCCAGCTTGTCCATCTGGGACTCGATGCGCGCCGCCATATCGTTCATCACCGTGGCGACCTGGCTCAACTCGTCGGTACTGTTCACCGGCAGCCGACAGCGGAAATTGCCCCGGCCGATCTCCATGGCGCTCTCCGCGATCAGGCGCAAGGGGCGGGAAATGAGTTGGGAGAGAATATAACTGAAGATCAGCGCCAGGATCATGACGGTAACGAGCCCCGCGCCGAGCAGGGTGTGCAGCCGCGCCTTGGCCTGGTTCACCGTAGCCAGCGGCAGGGCCAGCCGAATCACCGCCGGTCCAGTGGACGCAAGAAACGAGGTCGTCACGTAGAGCATGTCGGTCCGCAGGGTGGCCGAATAGCGCAGGGCGCTGCCGGAGCCGCCGGCCAAGGCGTCCCGGACCTCGGGACGATCCAGGTGGTTCTCCAGCTCCGCCAGCCGCTCGGGCTTGACCTCCGAGTCACCCACGACCCGGCCGTTCCGGTCAATGATGGAGACTCTGGCCGAACCGGCGCGCCCCAGCGCTGTTGCGATGCGTGGCGCGTCATGGGCAAGGTCCAACAGCGCGTTCTCCGTGACCAGCCGCGCCAGTTTTGCCTCGGTGAGGAGTTCGCTCCGCAAGACCGACACCTGAAAGGCGTCGAGGCTCTGCTCCAGATAGACAAAGATTCCCCCTCCCAAGACCAGGATCAGCAGCAGGTAGGAGCCCAGCAGTTTCCAGCGAAAGGGAACGGTCATGTTTCCTCCATTTTATAGCCAAAGCCGCGCACGGTCTTGATCAGGTCGCCACCCGGTCCCAGTTTGTTCCGGATGCGGGTGATGTGGGAATCCACGGTGCGGGTATCGGTGGCGGAATGGTACCCCCAGACCTGCCGGAGGAGATCATCCCTGGCCTGGATTCGGCCCCGACTCTCGGCCAAGGCGCAGAGGAGCTTGTATTCGGTGGTGGTCAACGCGACCTCAACCCCGGTGACGACCACCTGACAGCGACTGGTATCGATTCTGACCGGCCCCATGATGATAATCCGGTCCCGCTCCTCGCTCTCCCGGCCGGCCCGGCGGCTGGCCACCTTGATCCGGAGGAGCAGTTCCCGCGGGGAAAACGGCTTGGTCACGTAATCATCCGCCCCCACCTCGAAGCCGATGACCCGGTCGATTTCGTCCCCCTTGGCGGTCAGCATGATGACCGGAATGCCCTGGGTGCTTCTCTGCTTCTTGAGCAGCTTGCAGACCTCGACGCCGCTGAGGAGCGGCAGCATCAGGTCAAGCAGCACCAGGTCCGGAAGCTCCTGGGAGACCAGCTCAAAGCCACTCTGGCCGTCGTGGGCCGTCAGAACCTTATATCCTTCCTTTTCCAGTTGAAAGGCCAGGAGCGCCGCAAGATCCTTTTCATCCTCAATAACAGCTATTCTCATGAATTACCCGCCTTTTTCATGCCATGTGGAGTATGTCCGCTGCTTACCGCCGCAACCATACCACCCAATTGTTGAGACTGTGTAAAGATTTGGCTGAGTTTGTGTAAACAGTACATTGTTGCATGACCGTAGCATGATCTGCACACACCTTCAATAATCGCATGGCATCTTTCTTTATCCCCAGACCACGGGGAGCTTCAACGCCGGCTACGGCTATGATCCCGCCAAAGGGGGCAAACTCCCGTACCGTCAGGACCCGACGGGACAGACCGCTTATTTCGGGACAAAACTCAAATTGAGCGCCACCGATGGCGGCGCTTATCCGGCCACGGACTCGGCATCAGCCGCCACGGCCCTGGCGACCGGCTTCAAGACCGACGAGGGGAATATCGCCTGGCGCACCGGCGATCCGGCCAACGGTCGTCTGTCGACCATCGCCGAGATGTACCGTAACCAGAAGAAAGCCGCCATCGGCGTCGTCAGCACGGTTCCCTTTTCCCACGCGACCCCGGCCGGTTTTGTCAGTCACAACGTCAATCGAAACAACTACAAGGCGATTGCCCAGGAGATCATTGCCGGGGTGCGGCCGGACGTCGTCATCGGCGGCGGCAACCCCAACTACAACGATGCGGCTGGTATTACCGGCGTCAACGCCTACCAGTATATTGACGCGCCGGAGTACAATTATCTGAAGAACTATGAGGGGACCTGGTATCCCGGTACCCGCATCGTCGACAACACCCATATTTATAAGGTGATGGCGGAAGCGCTGGGGCTTGCGGACGAGAACCGCGCCACGGTTGCCGGCGCCCAGGCCACGACATTCCTTTATACGTCCGATGCGCATTACGGCATCAAGCGATCTCCTGTGTTCGGGAGTTACAGCACTGCGGTCCAGGTGCATGGTCTGATGTTCCGTGCCCTGAACAACATGTCCAATGAAACCCTGCCGTGCGGTGACAACGGCGTCAACTCCTGTCAGACCATTGGCCCGATCGATTTCATCGCCATGACCGGAGATGTCTCCAACCGCTCCGAAAGCGCCACGACACCGGTGAGTAAAGCGTCGGCGGCCGTGACCTGGCCCCAGTTCGCCACTGACTATATCTACGGTCGGACCCTGCTCAAGGGTAACGGCGCTCTGTCCGACCTGTTCCTCACGCCGGGCAATCATGATGTCTCCAACGCCATCGGTTATTACAAGTCGCCGCTCAACTCCGCCGCGGGCCTGGATGCAACCTCGTACGTGAACATCTACAACCTGATGATGCAACCGGCGACGCCGCTGACCAACGCCGCATTTGTCGGAGCGGCGCCCAGTTTCGCCACCGCCGCGAGCAGCTACGCCGCCAACCGGGTGGTTACGTCTCGCGATGTCAACGGGGTACATCTGGTCTTCGTCGGCATGTGGCCGGATGCTCTGACTCGGCCGTTGATCGACGCCAATCTGAGCAGCGTCCCGGCGACGACTCCGGTCATCCTGTTCACCCATGATCAGCCCAATGCGGAATCCAAGCATTTCACCAACCCGAATGGCGCTCGTGACATCAATGCGACGGACAAGTTCGAGAATCTGCTCTCCGATATCTTTGCCGACGCCGCCACCATCAACGATCTGTCCGGCAATCCGATAGCGAGTGTTATTGAACAGCAGGCGTTTGCGAACTGGCTCAAGACGCACAAGAATATCGTCGCCTACTTCCACGGCAATGACAATGCCTTTGAAGCCTACACCTACACCGGGCCGTCCAATGACATCAGTCTCCCGGTGTTCCGGGTCGACTCCCCGATGAAGGGGAATGTTTCGGCGACCGACCCCACGAAGCTGTCGTACTCGGTGATAACCATCGACGCCGCGATCCGGAACATGACCGTGCGCGAGTATCTCTGGCAGCAGAAAAAATGGGGGGCTTCCTCAACCATTTTTCTTGCGGCGCGAAGTAACTGACACACACCGTACAGCCTTGCACGTAAAAACCCGCGCCGGAAACGGCGCGGGTTTTTGTTGTGCGTTCAGCGGTATGGTTTCCAAAAACAACCAGTTACCGCCGGTCTCCTTCACCGCTACGGTAACCGCTTGTCAATACTCGTTGCTGGTCACCTCCAACCGGATATTTTTGAAACAAGTATTACGCCTCACCGAGTTGGCAGCGGTTGCGTCGATTTTTGACGGAATTATTTTAAATGACACCAAATATTTTCCCAATCTCAACAGAGCCACAACCTGACTCTGCCAGAATACCTGAAAACGCACCGGGGAGGTATTCTATGAGGAACAGCACGCAGCTCAAGACACCGACACCGCTCATCACGCAGGTCGCCGGCACGGCCTCGGCCATGCTCCGGAGGATCGCCATCAGGCCGTATCTCCCGGCGGTTCGCCAGAGGGAACGCGAGGTGAGCATCGTTTCAGGCGTTTCACTCCCGAGGGTACGGATTTTCCGGGAACCTGGCGGCGGAAAGCAGCCCACCATTATCGTCGGCGGCTTTGTTCCCGACGCCACCGAGGTGGTGGAATTCCAGCGCCCGCTCCTCAGACAGTCCGGAGCGCTCTATTACCTCAACTATCCTCGTGAAGGGTTTCATCTCCAGATGTTTCAGGCCCAATTGGCCGACCTGGTGGAGAGCCTGAACCTGCGGGGAGAACAGCCGGTGTTGTTCGGGATCAGTTTCGGCGCCGGTCTCGTGGCCGAGTTCCTGCGGGAGACGCTTCGCCATGAAGGGTTGGCCATCCGGGGAGCGCTGCTGGTGAGTCCGGTGCTCTGCGCCGAGGACCTGGTCCGCCCGGCCGGCGAGCGGAGCGGCGGAGTCCGGATGCTGGAGAGCAATCTGCGGCGCATCTTCGCGGCCCGTCCCGACACGCCCGATGAGGTTGAACGACAGATTGAGCGGGCGCGACGCTGTTTTCAGGGGCTGTTCGGTATGGGCGCGGAGCAACGCCCGTTGACCCCGCGCCACTTGGCCATCCGGAACAAGATCATGGCGGTCATCGACGGGACCTCGGCCAAAGGGGGGTATGAGCGGACCCTGGCCATCCAGGATTTCCAGCGCCCCACTTTTGATGCGCCGCTCTATGACGGTCCGGTCCTGACGCTGCTGGCCGAGGCGGAAGAAAATATGCTGGTTCCCACGTCACCCACCCTGGCGCTCTGTCGTGAGCCGCGGCGGTTTCACCAGGTGTTT
>Ga0194037_1000792_pt1 | contig 24580 bp, 14 predicted proteins | sample JunL306m_MetaG_FD_148653 | JGI IMG/M metagenome (GOLD analysis project Ga0194037, IMG submission 148653) | Anoxic zone freshwater microbial communities from boreal shield lake in IISD Experimental Lakes Area, Ontario, Canada - Jun2016-L304-6m | ecosystem: Environmental > Aquatic > Freshwater >...
GAGTATGAGGTGCATTTTTCAGAGCATTATCAGTCTTATCTGATTTACCTGTTTCTATAGAACGAATCTCTTCGCGAATACTTAATAAAGCATCGCAGAAACGATCCAGTTCGCCTTTATCCTCACTTTCAGTTGGTTCTATCATGATAGTACCGGCAACAGGGAAGCTCATAGTAGGCGCGTGGAAACCATAGTCAATCAAACGTTTTGCTACATCTTCAGCTTCGATCTCTACACTCTTTTTGAAAGGGCGAAGATCTACAATGAATTCGTGTGCGCAAGTACCATTGCTACCGGAATACAGAATTTCAAAGTCGTTCTGCAAACGAGCCTTCATGTAATTAGCATTCAGTATAGCGTATTCGCTGGCATTCTTTACACCTACAGCTCCCAGCATACGTATGTATGCATAGCTGATGAGCAAGATGCTGGCAGAACCATACTGTGCTGCGCTTACAGCATGTTGTTTAGTACCCTTAGTATCTTCTACGTGACCAGGGAGGAACGGAGCCAAATGCGATTTAACACAGATAGGCCCCATGCCAGGACCACCACCACCATGAGGGATAGCGAAAGTTTTATGGAGATTCAGATGGCAAACATCTGCACCGATAAGACCCGGAGCAGTTAAACCTACTTGTGCATTCATGTTGGCACCATCCATATATACTTGTCCGCCGTGTTGATGAACGATCTCTGTTATGTCTTTAATAGACTCTTCGTAGATACCGTAAGTAGAAGGATAAGTGATCATGATACCGGCCAGGTTAGCACTGTACTGTGCAGCCTTAGCTTTCAGGTCTTCTACATCTACATAACCGTTATCGTGCGCCTTTACAACTATTACTTTGTAACCAACCATGACAGCAGAAGCAGGGTTAGTACCATGTGCAGATATTGGAATCAAAATTACATCGCGGTGCATATCGCCTTTGCTGTGGTGGTAATTGCGAATTGTTAAGAGCCCGGCGTATTCGCCCTGAGCACCACTATTAGGCTGTAGGCTACAAGCATCGAAAGCAGTGATCTTACATAAGTAGTCGCTGAGTTCTTGAGCAATTTGTTGGTAACCGGCAGACTGTGCAATAGGTGCGAAAGGATGCATCTTGCTCCATTCAGGCCAGCTAAGCGGCATCATTTCTGTTGCAGCGTTGAGTTTCATAGTACATGAACCCAGAGAGATCATACTTGTATTCAGTGACAAGTCTCTGTTCTCGAGAGTCTTGATATAACGCATCATTTGCGTTTCGCTATGATGAGAATTGAATACCTGATGAGTCAGGAATTCTGAAGTGCGTACTAATGCACTAGGGATATTGTTCAGAGTGCTTTTTTGCAGGTCTAAAGAACCTTTACTAGAGCTGAATACATTGAGGATACGTTCTACATCTTCGATAGTAGTTGTTTCATCTAATGAAATACCTACATTATTATTAGTTAAGTAACGGAAATTGATACGAGATGTTTCAGCATGTTTGCGAATAGTAGCTACATCCTTTACATTGACTACTATAGTATCAAAGTAATTGTTGCTCAGGAGTTGATTTCCTTGTGCTTTCAGTTGATCGGCCAATGCCTGTGTGAGTAAAGCAACACGTTTAGCAATATTTTTCAGACCTACAGGGCCGTGATATACTGCATACATTGCAGCCATGTTAGCCAGTAAAGCCTGTGCAGTACAGATGTTAGAAGTTGCCTTTTCGCGTTTGATATGTTGTTCGCGTGTTTGTAAGGCCATACGCAATGCACGATTGCCCTGAGCATCGATGCTGATACCGATGATTCGGCCGGGGATATTACGTTTGAAATCCTCCTTTACTGCAAAGAATGCAGCGTGAGGACCACCAAAACCTAATGGCACACCAAAACGCTGTGCACTACCCAAAGTAGCATCAGCACCCAGTTCACCCGGAGCTTTGAGCAAAGTAAGTGCCAGCAGATCTGTAGCCATAGCCACATATGCGCCAACTGCATGTACCTTCTCTATAAAGCTGCGGTAATCTTCTACCGAACCTTTATCGTTAGGGTATTGTACGATAGCACCAAAGTAGTGTGCATCGATAGTAGCTGTTTTATAATCGCCTGTAACTACCTCGATACCCAAAGGTTGAGAACGAGTAATGAGTACATCAATAGTTTGAGGGAAACATTCAGCATCTACAAAGAACTTAGGGCGCTCGATGCTATCATGGTTCTTATTGAGCATATTGAAGAACATGGTCATAGCCTCTGCAGCGGCAGTAGCTTCATCCAACAGAGATGCGTTAGCTATTGGCATCGCAGTCAAGTCGCATATCATGGTTTGGAAGTTCAGTAAGCTTTCCAGACGGCCTTGAGAAATCTCAGCCTGATAAGGAGTGTACTGAGTATACCATCCAGGGTTTTCGAAAATGTTACGAAGTATCACACTAGGTGTATGTGTATCGTAATAACCTTGTCCTATATAAGACTTGAAAATTTCATTTTTCAAGGATACCTCTTTCAGAAATCTCAGATATGCAGCCTCGCTCATAGACGCAGGTATATCCAAAGGCTTGGCCATGCGTATAGCAGTAGGCACTGTTTTAGAGATCAACTCATCCAGACTATTGACACCAATAGTGCGTAACATTTGTTGTTTGTCATGCTCGTTAGGTCCTAAATGGCGGCCTATAAACTCACGATCTTGAAGCGAAAATAAATTCATAAATATTAGCTGAAAAAGAAGTGAAAGAATGCGCAAAATTACTCCGATATAGGGGAATTGCAAAACTGATGCGCGTCATATAGATAAGGAAAGTAAGATATACCCACTAGAAGTTAAACAGATATGTGAAAAACCAGCAGGAGCAATCTCATTAAGGTAAATTGTAATTCATTATCCTATACGCTGAATAGAAGGAGCACCATCATCTAAACCCGAAATGTGAATGATACCCGGTTTTTTGCCAGTAGCGATACTACCAATGACATGATCCATTTGCAATGCAAGGGCACCATTATAAGTAGCCCATGTAAATAATGTTTGCCATCGGAGGAAGGGAAAATGTGATTTGAGAGTAAGCAGTTCTGTCAAAACACTCAGCTGGTGATTGGAGGACAAGCTATCTGTACCAATACAAATAGTAGCATTTTGTTCTAAGAGCATAGGCACATCGGGCAATCTGTTCTCTATGTACAAATTGGCATTAGGACATAAACACCAGAATGCATTTTGCAGCTGCTGCTTTGCAAAGGCCACATCCGCTGCTGTAGAGCAGGTATTATGTACGAATATGATACTATGAGAGGATGAAAACCAAGGCAGATATGTTTGCAAAGAGCTTATGCCTGAAGGTACAAAGAAAGCGGAATTGATACCAAAGCTATTGAGCAGATCGTTGACAGCACCTTGCTTATTGATGTAGAATTCGTTCTCCGCATCACATTCCTGATTGTGTATTGATGCTATGGCATCAGGTTTATGTGCATCTATTAGTGAAAATAGCTCCTTAGATACAGAGTAGGGTGCATGAGGCACTATAGACTGCTGTAGAATATGTGCAGTTGCCCTCTGCGCAGCGAATGTATCGTACAGCTGTGCTGAATAATCGAAACGCTGCTGAGCATGAGTGACAGTAAAACCTATGCTCTCTATGAATGTGTGTATATGAAGTTTATCAGTAGAACGCAAATCTAATGTATCGGTACCATTAGCTATATCGCCTACAGCCACTATGCCGTTAGCAATCAGTTGTTGATAAGCATTGTGGCGTGAAGTGAGTTTTTGTTCTTCTGTAAAATCGTTTCTATGGAAAGTGACCTGTTGCAAAAAAGGTATCAAACCGGTGTGTTCCGGTATGATACCCTTCATATGAGATAACTCTAAATGGCAATGTGCATTCACTAAACCAGGTACTAATATGCCATCGTAATGAGTAGCATGACCTGTATAAGTAGCATCGTGCAAAGCAAGGATAGTGCCATCATCAGCTACTTCTATCACTGTACCATCAGGCAGCCAGTTATGGCCATCATGAATACGCGAAGCTGTGAGTAACACTATTAGCTTTTAAAGTGTTTTAATAAAATAAGTTCTTTATCCGACAGCAAACGCCATTTACCACGAGGCAGGTTTTTCTTAGTAAGACCTGCATACATGACACGGTCCAACTTTTCTACCACATAACCCAATGACTCGAATATGCGACGCACAATGCGATTACGACCACTATGTATCTCTAGTCCTACTTCGTTCTTAGATTCCAAATAAGCCAGCTCATCTACATGCGCTACACCGTCTTCCAGTTCTACGCCTTCTACTACTTTATCAAAATCAGCCTGAGTCAAATGTTTATCCAGTGTTACTTGATATACTTTTTTGATCTCGTAACTAGGGTGTGATAATTTTTGTGTCAATGCACCATCGTTGGTGAGCAATAAGAGACCGGTAGTATTTCTATCCAGGCGACCAACAGGGAATAATCTGCCCATATCAGCACCATCTACCAACTCCATTACTGTTCTACGACCTTCAGGATCATCTGTAGTAGTGATGAAGCCTTTAGGTTTATTGAGCAATACATATATTCTATCTCTCTGAGGGAATACACGCTTACCACCCATTGTTACCACATCAGTAGCTTGTACACGGTAGCCGGGGTCTATTACTAGTTCACCATTTACTTTTACTTTGCCTTTTTTCACCATATCGGCAGCCTCGCGACGGCTACTAACACCACTATGAGAGATGAACTTATTCAGTGTCATTGCTCCTTCTTCTTCAGGTTCTTCTTCAGTTTTTCTCTTTCTGCTCTTATAGGGTCTGGCTTTGCCTTCGTCAAATTCTCTATCTGCTTCTTCTTCCTCTTTGCTTTTGGTAAAGAGGTCTTTATGTTTATCAAAAGGTTTTTTTGCTCTATCAGAGGAAGGTTTTCTATCTCCTTTATCTTCAAAGGACTTTTTGAATCCGCCTTCTCTTTTTTCGAAAGAACGCTTAGGCTTATCGCCTCTATCCTCGTATGGTTTTCTTTCGCTACGTTCTGGCCTGTCAGAATAAGGACGTTTAGGACCATCAGCTCTATCCTCGTGTGGTTTTTTGAAATCTCCTTCCCTTTTTTCGAATGATCGCTTAGGTCTATCTCCTCTGTCCTCGTATGGTTTCTTAAAGCCGTCATCCTTTTTATCGAATGAACGTTTTGGCCTATCGGAATCAGAGTAAGGACGTTTAGGGCCATCACCACGACCTTCGTAAGGTTTTCTTTCACCGCGATCAGGTCTGTCTACCGAATCTTGTGATCTGCCTGAATATGGACGTTTAGGGCCGTCGCCTCTATCGGTACTACCATATGGTTTTTTGTATCCACCTTCCTTATTATCAAAAGAACGTTTAGGTTTATCGCCTTTGTCCTCGTATGGTTTCTTAAACCCGTCATCCTTTTTATCGAATGAGCGTTTAGGTTTGTCTTTGCTATCGAAAGGCTTTTTGAAGCTGCCTTCTCTTTTTTCGAACTTCTTAGGATTTTCATCCCCTTCGTAAGTCCTTCTGAACTTAGGCTTCTCGTAAGATTTAGGTCCTTTATCTGTTTTATCTCCCCAAGGTTTCTTGTCTCTGTCCGTCGCAGCATCAGATGTAGTGCGTGAGGAGCCACTGTCATTATATGATCTTTTAGGGCGATCAGGGCCTTCTTCTCTTTTAAAAGAGCTACCTCCACGACTAGTGGATTTGCTGCCGTATGACTTCTTACCAGACTTGGCATCCGAGGAACCTTTAGAACGGAAAGACGAAGCGGAACTTTTTCTCATTACAAAAATTTACGTACTGTCATTAATAATGTGCAAAGGTACAACCTTTAGAGGGGCCGTAGCTGTAAAATATTATATGTACATATCTGTTATAAGGTTAATCTAAGAGCCTATTTCTAAAAAAATGGGGAAATCCTGTAACTTTTTGTCTGATACACCGATATATTAATTGAATGGAGCTGAAAGATTACAACGCCTGTGTACATCAATGGTCAGATGCGCTCTTCCGGTTTGCCAGGAAATGTACCGGCAATGAGGAAGACGCCCGGGATGTGGTTCAAAACAGTTTTGAGGTATTGTGGCAGAAAAGAGAGGAAGTAAGAACAGAGAAAGCAAAAGCATATTTGTTTCAGGTAGGATACAGACAATCGGTAGATATATATAGAAGAAAGGGCAGAATACAGTATAAAGAGCAACTAGAACATACAGATACGACCACACATAGTAATCACGATCTGAAGAAAATATTAGAAAGGGCACTAGAACTACTGGACGAACAACAAAAAGCACTGGTACTACTGAAAGACTACGAAGGGTATAGCTACGAAGAAATAGCACAGATAACAGGACTGAGTGATTCGCAGGTAAAAGTATACTTGCACAGAGCCAGAAAAACATTGAAAGAGTATTTAGTAAAAGTTGAAAACATTATATAAGACATGGTGACTTGGGAAAATTATGAGGAGTATATGCTGTTATATGCAGACAGGGAGCTTAGTGATGTACAACAACAGCAATTAATGGATTTCATAGCCTTGCATACTGAATTGCAACAGGAGTTGGACATGTATGATGCTACGCGTCTGATACCTGTTACCGAAGAAGTTTATACAGATAAGGAATCACTATTAAAGTCATTACCTGTAAAACGCAGTATCAGCCTGAGAAGGACATGGGTATATAGTGCTGCGGCAGTTATGCTGCTACTGGCAAGCATAGGCATATTCAGATGGGGACAAAATACAGGCACTCAACAAATAAATGTGGCACAAGTACCTAGGTCTACAAAGCCAAGTGCAAGTATAGATACTCCTCAACAAAACAGTACAGTACCTATACAACAAAAGGAAACAGCGCCTATAGTAGTTGAACAAAAAGAAAAACATAATGCAGCTAGTGAAAAACAAAGTAATCAAGGCCCTACCACTCCATCTATTACAAAACAAGCGATTGCGCATGAACCTATACTTGTAAAGAATGAAAGCATAGAAAAAATAAACATTGTGCCTGTGCAAGTAGCCAAGGTAACAATAGCAGTGGAACATAAAGCAGTGGAAATACCTGTAGCGAGTATCAGCCGATCTGAAGTAAAGGTAGCAAATAACCCAACTGTAAATAAAACCAATAAAAAATACAACTACCTGCTGGCAAGTCTGCCATTTAGTAAAGAAAGAAGAAAAGGTTTGAATGAGCTGAAGAATGCAGTAGCTAATGGTGTACAACAAGTGCGCACTGCATCATACAATCTGAAAGCCTCTGACTTAAGATTGAAAATAGGAAACAAAGATGTATTAGTAGTAAAACTCTAAAAACAACGAAGCGATGAAATATCTATTAAGTATGCTTGCCTTATTGTTTGTATGCACAGTGGCCATAGCACAGAAAAAGAAACCAGAATTAGATATGGGCCTATCTGATAGTAGCAGCAAACATCCACATTCGCTAAGTATTGGTACCGGCGGTATCAGTATTCGCAATACTAAGATCAATGACAGTACAAATACAGATGAAGACAGTGAGGATAGTAGCAAATTTAAAGTGCAATGGGGTATGCTGGACCTTGGTATCAATAAACTGGATGATAAGTCAGACTATAAGTCGGCAGCTGTGCAAAACTTTCTAAATGTACCAGCAGGCATGAAGAATAGTAATCTTTTTGATCTGAGAGAGGGTAAGTCTATTAATGTGAATATATACCCAGTGATGTTCAAATACGATCTGTTGAAAACCAAACACCAAAAGATAGAATTGGTAAGTGGTGTGGGATTGCAACTATACAATTTTAGATTTAACCAGTCAATCTCTTATGTCAATAAGACTGCACCGGGCATATTTATGGATACTGTGCATTTCAGCAAGAACAAACTGGCGTTTGATTATTTAATGATACCATTGATGTTGGATTTTAAAACCAAATTGGGTGCTAATACATGGCTGGTATATGGATTTGGGGTGAGTGGAGGTTACAGACTGAGTTCATGGACCAAACAAATATCTACAGAGAGAGGCAAACAAAAGGATCATGACAAGTTCGACTTCAGTGATTTCAATAATTGCTTGAATGCAGAGATCGGTTTGAGTGGTTATTTCAGATTGTACGCAACTTATCAGCTTTCTGCTTTGCAAGCAGGTGCAGGATTGGAACAACATCCTTTCTGTATAGGTATTCGTTTCTTTGGCATTTAATATCGAGTAACGGTCAATATTAAAAAAGCCTCTCTGAATGATCAGCGAGGCCTTTTTATATCTTATCGTCAGAGACTATACTCTAGTAGATTTGCATTTATCCTTTTCAGCCACTAATTCAGGTAATGCCTCATTGAATGTTACCAGTATTTCATCCAATATTGGGAACATCTCTTCTTTAGGCGAATGTTGTTTAGCAAGAGCTTCCAGCTTTATCAAGTTTTCCAACATATTTCTCACCTTGATGATACTGACACTAGATTTCAGGAAGTGTGCTTGTTTGTATATCGCTTCGTAATCCTGAGAAGTACGAACCAGATGATCCAGTTTATTCACTCCATCAGGAGTAGTACTCATAAATATCTCCAAGACATCGAAAATGTAATTAGGGTCATTATCTGAAATGTCGCGTAAAAAACTGAGATCGATTAGTGGTGTTTGCATGTCATCGTATTTATTATTGTCAGTAAAAACAGTTCCTTCTCTAGTGTTAGTGAGTTTAATGATCAATTGATATAGCTCATCCGGTTCAAAAGGTTTAGATATAAAATCTGTCATACCTGCCTCAAAACACTTGTCGGATTCCCCTTTCAATGTATCTGCTGTCATGGCTACTATCGGGGTAGCAATCTTCAATACTTGGCGAATATAACGTGTAGCTTTGAAACCGTCAACTTCCGGCATCTGCAGATCCATCAAAATGATATCAAAATTCTGACTTTGTACCTTCTGTATGGCATCTCTACCATTCAGAGCCAGTTGTACTATGGCCCCTTGCTGGGTGAGGGTATTTTTTACCACCTTTTGATTGATCAGGTTATCTTCTGCTACCAATACGTGTATACCTTCCAGTAGATTTTTTTGTCTTTTATCCGGTACATTCAGACGTTTTTCTGTTGGCTCGTCATTGCTCACCTTGTATGGTATCGTTACAGAGAAAACAGAACCCTTGCCCAATGTACTCTTTACCGATAAATTACCTTTTTGCAGTTCTACCAGTTGTTTTACAATAGCCAGACCTAAACCTGTACCACCATACTTGCGGGATGTGTCTTCGCTATCCTGTGTAAAGCTTTCAAAAATATATTCAAGTTTATTCTCTGCTATACCTATACCTGTATCCTTTACATTGATACGCAGATCTATAAAGTCTTCATTTCTTCTGTTACAAGCTACATACAGATCTACCGAACCGCTGGATGTGAATTTGATAGCATTTCCTACCAGATTGATAATGATCTGTTGCAGACGCAGCGGATCGCCAATAAGCACCTCAGGTACCATTGTATCAAATACCACATTCAATTTCAGCATTTTATCCTCTGCCTTGAATTGCAATGGATATACTGCTTTCTTGATAGCGTGGCGGATCTTGAATGGAGAATATTCGAACTGGAATTTACCTGATTTGATCTTAGAGAAGTCTAACAGATCGTTGATAATGGCAAGTAGGTTACGTGCAGAGTCTTGTATACTACCTGTGAAGTCTTTCTGATCTTCTGAGAGGTGTGTACTCATCAGCAAGTTGGTCATACCCATGATACCATTCATAGGGGTACGAATCTCGTGGCTCATATTGGCTAGGAAAGTCTCTTGTGCCGCTTTGGCCTTTTCCGCCTCCTTCTTGGCTTGCAATAATTTTATTTCCACAGATTTTCGCTCTGTGATATCAGTAGCCAGACCGCAAATATTTTTCACATTACCTACTTCATCCAGCAGCGGGAATTTTGTTACCAGGAAGTAATTTTTCTTACCGTCTATCTGCATCACATCCTCAAATACAGCCAACGATTTAGTAGAAAGTACTACTTCGTCAGAGTGTTTGTACTCCTGATGTCTGTTTTTATCTAAAATAAAATCTGCATCTACTTTACCTATTATCCTTTCAGGTGGCAGGTTCAGCACTTCCTCCATCCGTCTATTGATTGCCAAATATCTGCCTTGAACATCTTTGATAAAGATGATAGAAGGAATATTATCGATGATATCTTGTATAAGTTTTTGCTGGTTCCTACGTTCACTTTCCAGTTCTTCCAGCTCCAGGTATATTTTCTTTTCCTCGTCTATATCCCATATCACTATCTGCCATTCCTGTACCCAGCCATCATCTTTACGTACAGGGAATATACGGCAAGATACCCATTTGCTGATCTTGGACTTAGTGAAAACCTGTAATTCAATATTGTTGTTATAGATGCCGCGCGATGCAGCTGTAGATAAGATACTGCTTACTTGTTCTCTGAATTCAGTGGGGATACATTGGGTAAATGGTTTCCCCACAAATTCTTCAGGACTATATGCACTCAGTTCCTCTACATTTTTCGAAGCGAATTTTATGACTCCCTTATTATCTACCACCAGCATCGTTACACCTGAATCTTCTACAAGCGTACGATACTTCTCTTCGTTCATAATGGCTCTTTCCTCAGCCTCGGAACGTTTTTTGATGTTTTGATTGATCTTATACAAACTCACTATTAGGAACAAACTGATCAGTATGTAACTGACTATAGAAAAGACTGTTCTAGACTGGCTAAAGTACCTATTGGTAGCAGTGCGTTCATCCAGCAAACGTTCCTGAGTATTCTCCAGCAACGACATATAGCGGCTAATGCTATCATTGAGCTTTGCCAGCTCCTCCGATTGTATCTCGTGTATATTGAACGTATCTTTTTGAAAGGTTTTCTTTACAAATGTTTCGGATATAGCTGTTTTACGGTCTATCATCCTGGAGAGCATATTCACATTCTCGTGGTAGATTCCGTTATCCAATGTCAGATTATACAGATTGGATATTTCCTTCTTTAGATTTGCTGATGAATTATTGAATTGCTTGTAGAATTCCAGATCTCTTGTAAGCAGATAACCTCGTACAGATGATTCAATTTGTGCAGCATTGGTATTTGCATCTTTGATATTGCGCAGTACCTCGCTGGTGCGCATTACCTGCTGATCTGATTCGTTGTAGTGTTTATTCAGCCAATATGCTTGTATCAGATACACCACAAAGAACAATATCACAGTACCGTTGATCAGTATGAATGATTTACGTAACTGGTTAGATACTGTATTTTTCTTTGGTGTTATGGCCATATTTTTCAAAAACGTGATCTATGTTAACACTTCTCCTTTCTAAAAACTACATCCCTTCTATTTTATTGCAATGCTCAGGTTATTTTCAAAAACCTTTCATTTTTTCATAGTATAACAAGCTGACGAAAAGAGTATTTCTATTGAATTGCAAATTACTCCTAAGGCTGATAATACCTTGTTATTGGCATGTTTTTGCATTGTTATTGGCTTGTTTCCTTTGTTATCGATTTGTTATTGCTATATAATGTCTAAGGTAAGTTTATGTTGTAGAATATATACGATTGTTTATCCACATGAAGTGCACAAAGTTCCATTGACATAAAGTTAATATAAATATTGTATTTATATTTAAAATATTTATCATTCTCTAGCATTTCTTTTCACAACTCGGCATTTGCCTGTAGAAATCAATTAATTATATCTAAAAGAAAAATTTAAAAAAGCAGTTTTTGGCATGGATTTTGTTCTAATATCTACTACAAACATAGTTTAGATCAAAAATAAATAGCTTTACATTATGGTAACTTAAAAATATTTATTATTTTACTAACCCATTTTCCGTATCCAACTATGTAAAGTTAATTTTGCAAGCTATTTCGTGATTTGTGAGATGAGTTAAAATGAATTTGATAAGAAATACTTTGTACTAAAAACGACTTTGTGATATGCAGTATAAATTAAAGGTTTTACCGCGCTGGCTTATTTTCTTACTCGACCTTGCATGCGTACAGCTTTCTATTTTCTTTTCATTCGTACTTCGCTTCAATTTTGATCTGAGGCAGTTATCTCATTACGAATTCAAACTTATTTTTGGAATTACCCTAGCCATATATGCTATTTTATTCTATAGCATGAAAAGCTTTGCTGGAATCATTCGTTATACCAATATAGAAGATACCTTCCGCCTGCTAAGAGTAAATGCCGTAGCTACCATTTCCTATTTTGTGATCAATTCATTTATGAATTATGCACAGAATTTTTGGCTCTTCCCTATTTCTGTAGTGGTCATCAACTTCTTTATTTCCAATTTTATACTTATATCCTACCGCCTGCTAGTACGCTATTGTTTCAAATTCTATAGTCTTTATCAGGTAGAAAAACGGGATATTAAGGCAGTAGTTTTCGATACCAGTGATGATGGCATACATACAAAGCAGGTGATCAATGATGTACCAAATGGTACCATTGAGGTAGTAGCCTTTATGGATGATAACCGAAGTGGTAAAATGATGGAGGGCTTACCCATCTATAGTACAGATGAGAATAGTTTCAAAAAAATGAAAGAGGATAATGTTAAACTCCTCATTATTGCCAATAGAACCCTGTCTAAAGATAAACTGAATTATTTGGTAGATGTTTGCCCTAAGTATGGCATTCATCTCCAACAAGTACCTCCTATACAACAATGGCTGGATGGTAAACTGGATACTAACCAACTGAAAGACATTAATATTGAAGACTTGCTGGAACGTGAAGTAATCAATATCAATAATGGCAAGATCAGCACTGAACTGAAAGGTAAGAAAATATTAGTAACAGGGGCTGCCGGATCTATAGGTAGCGAACTGGTGCGTCAATTACTATGTCATAACCCTGCACTGGTTATACTCTGTGATGTGGCCGAAAGCCCAATGCATGAACTTTATCTCGAGATTCTTGAAAAACATAAAAACGCTAATTTCAAGGCTTATTTGGGTGATATATGTGATAGGGTGAGAATGGAACACCTCTTCGAGATTTACAACCCAGATATCGTATTCCACGCGGCAGCTTATAAGCATGTTCCACTGATGGAAGACAATCCTTCTATAGCTATATTGAACAATGTACTAGGTACTAAGATATTGGCCGAACTGGCAGTAGCCAGCGGCGTGGAGAAATTTGTAATGGTAAGCACTGATAAAGCAGTGAACCCAACCAACGTAATGGGTGCATCAAAAAGGATTGCTGAAATTTTCACCCAGAGCTATTATAAGCATATTATGCTGGGCTATGAGGATCTCAGCAATGACCTGGTGCACCCGACCAAATTCGTTACTACCCGTTTCGGTAATGTACTAGGCTCTAATGGTTCTGTTATTCCACACTTTAAACAACAGTTGGAAAAAGGCGGACCTATTACTGTTACACACCCGGATATCACTCGTTATTTCATGACCATACCGGAGGCTTGCCAGCTTATTATAGAAGCAGGTGCCATGGGACAAGGTGGTGAGATATTCGTATTCGATATGGGCCAACCGGTGAAAATAGTAGACCTAGCCAAGAAAATGATACGCCTGGCTGGTAAAGAACCTGATCAGGATATCGCCATAGTTTTCACGGGTCTGAGACCAGGCGAAAAACTATACGAAGAACTGCTGAACAATGCAGAGAACACCCTGCCTACTTACCACGAAAAGATAATGATAGCACAGGTACGCGAGTACGATTTCCTCACCATTCGCAATAAGATAGATAAGCTGGTAGCATCTGCCCGTCAGCACTATACTTTAGAGACCGTAGGACTGATGAAAGAACTGGTACCAGAGTACATCAGTATGAATTCTGTTTTCGAAAAGCTGGATGCCAAAGTAATCCCTAAGAATAAATAATCTAAAGCCTTGTATATATTGACAAAGCCCTGCATTGCAGGGCTTTCGTTTTTGTTATGCCGGCACAACACAAGGACCATATACCCTTGGAAAAAAACGTTCATCTACGTCTATCTTATATTCATCAACCTTATATTCATCAATTAGTGTCTCCACATCATCACCTTTCATCATACTAAGGATTATTATTTTCATACCGGTATGTAATTTAATAGTGGCATAATTATAATTAGACCATATAGTGATTTTATTATAAGGAGGCGTCTTATAGATCATCACTTCATCGATATCATCCATACTAAATACCCATTCCCGACCCTCATGTATAAAGCGCATTACTTTAGATGTAGTATCGCATGTAAGCACATCCCCTTTATTTACTTCATAATAGTTGCGATGTAAAATAAGCTGTGGAATACCTCCCAAAATGAACAAAATCAAGCAAACCACAAGGGAAGCAATCCAGTCATAACCTTCATGTATATACAATTCAAAGAAATAAAGAAAAAATGGGCATAGTCAAAAGAATAAATAATAACATTTTGAATAAGCTCCACTGAGTTTTTCTGGTTATTTTATACTCTTTCATATGATATGGGGTTGTGAGTTAATTAAATAAAGTTTTCTCTTTAAAAACAAATAGCCTGTTCGTATGAACAGGCTATTGTAGTATTATTGTTTGAATGCAGTCCTATGGGAATTTGATACCATCGTAAGATGATACATTAGCCATTGGGATATTAGCATTGTACATTGTATTGATATTGGCAATAATGTAGTTAGCTACCATTGCATAACCTCTTGGTGTCAGATGTATACCATCCAGAGAGAAAGCAGCACCACTTACAAACTGTGCACTGAATGTGATACCATCATAAGCTATACCTGATTGTACTCTTTTCAGATAAGCATTCATATCTACATAACCAATGTTGTAATAGTGTGCAGTATTCAGGATGATCTGATTGAAGTAAGTAGTATAAGTTTCTATGTTAGCTACTTCTTGTGCATTCAGTACATATTGTGCAGGTATTGGTTTTACTGTACCCCATCCTGCGCATTTGATACTATCAGCAGCACTCAGCAATATGTATTCACCTGCTTTTATTTGTCTTCTGTTATTAGTAGCAGTAGGTTCAGATATTACAAAAGCATTGTTTGTACCTACAGTGAAATGTACTTCAGGATTACCTGCATAAAGTGCATTCAGTGTATCTGCTTGTCCGCTTCTTAGTGCCAAGCTGTTATAACCTATAGTAGTGAAGTACGGAATAGAAGTTACATCAGGTACATTGATCAGCATACCTTTTGCTTTATTTACAAACTGGCCATGTCTTACTAATGAATCAATTACTATTCTGTAAGTATGACCGAACTGTGCAGTATCAGATATGTCGTTAGTATTAGAACCGGGACCAGGTACAGCACCTGCACCACCTGCTAATGCATAACCCAATACGTCGTTAGCACCTAACCAACAAGTAAAGAAAGAGTGGTTCAGTCTCAGCGCTTCATCCAATGGAGTTTCAGCTATAGGATTAGCATAGAAACGAGCTGCCCAACCGTGGTTAGAAGCTGCTGCCAGATATGCATAACCCGGTACCAGATAGTCTATACAACGAATACCCGGAACACCTACGTTATTGAATGGACCTTGTGCAGCAATGCTCTTAGCACTACCCTGAGTATCCAATGCATATACGAAATTGTAAGGTACCGGAGATAATACTACGTTGCCATTACAATCAGTACCTGATTTCAATACATACTTAGCTGTAGGCCATCCTGATTCACCCGGCAGCAATGGTTGGTTGAAAGAACCACCACCTACTTGAGCAAACTGTGTAGCCAGAATGTTAGGATAAGAATTGATCTGACCAGATCTGCTTAAAGATCCATCAGCATATCCCGATGTCAGTGAGTTACCTACTGCCAGATATTTTGAGAAATCAGCATCACCTGCTTTTGGCTTATCCGGACCGATGTTAGGTTTACAGCTTGCAAATGCTATAGCAGATAAACCAAGGAATATATATAGCTTTTTCATTTGTAGATTCATTTTTTAATTAAAAATTATAAGACATTCCGATACCGGTAGTAAGTGCTTTAGTTTGATATTTTCCACCAAAACCGGCAAAATCAAAATTGCCATTTATTTTGTTAGAAGTTACATATTCTATAGCAGCCATCAGAGTGATTTTCTTAGCTGGTTTGTATGTGAAACCACCTGTTACCAATATACGATCTGCATCCGGAAGATCAGGAGAGATGAAAGTAGCTTGAGCAGGAGTAGGATCAAAAGCTGTACCAGCCATGATAGCCCATCCGCTACCTAATTTCAGATTACCACCCAAACGGAAAGCAGCTCTGTTCCTATAATTACGTGGTGAACTGATATGATCAGCACCATTTACATTTTGTGCAAAATTGAAACGTAATGAATCTAAAGTTTGCCATCCTACGAAATTCACATCAAATTGTAATGTCAGATTTTGAGTAGCTTTTACTGCAAAACCTATAGATGCTGTAGCGGGCAAAGGCAATGTGCTAGAGAATGTAGTATTAGGGAAAGTGCTGGCTAAAGAGCTAGGCAGATCAGTGAATGTGGCACTTCCGCCAGTAGTCTTCATGTTCACTTGTGAACGGTAAGTAAGACCTATGTGCAACCATTTTGTAGGTTTGATATGTATACCTGCATTGAATCCTATACCTGTGGCACGTCCGTACAATTCAGATTGAGGATCGATGTTGTTCAGGTTGTTTTGTACAGGCACAGCTTGTTTCATATCCAAGCTACCGAATGCATACACAAAACCTGCACCTACAGACCATACATCATTGAATTTGTAGCTGATGGTTGGTTGCAAGAAATAAGTGCGAAGTTCTATGTCTTCTATTACATAACGTCCTGTCCAGCTATTACCCCAGTTCAGTCCGCTGCCAAATGGCGTATATAATCCTATACCTATTGCTACAGGACTACCGCTTCTTACAGGGCCACCTACGTATATATTAATAGGAGTGAAAGTTTGTGATTTAGATGTAGTGTAGTATTTACCTACAGACTCGGCATATTCTACGCTAGGAGTTAAGAATAACAAACTACCGCTAGCTTGTATATGGTTCAGGCTTGACAATCCGGCAGGGTTGTAAAAGAGTGTAGATGCATCCCATGCATATGCAGTACCACTTCCTCCCATTGCTAATTGTCGTAAGCCCTGAAGATTCAGCTGATAACCTGCGCCCATAGCCATTACTGTTGTTAACAGTACAGAAACAGCGGTCAAAAAAAGTTTTTTCATAAAAGCGTTTTTGTTAAAAAAGTAAGCGTGATCAAATACTGGGTTCTCTATTTTGTCCAAAAGTTAACGTTAATAAATTGAATACACAACTGTCAGGCCATTTAATCTCTCATTATGACAAATTAATCAATGGCTATTCCGATAGTTGCAATACTCACTTCGACGCAAGATATATCAAGTATTGCATTGGTGCAAGCCTCTAGGGTAGCTCCGGTAGTAAGAATATCATCAATTATCATCACATGCTTATTAATTAATATGTTTGGGTCGCTTATAGTAAAAGCATCTTTCATATTAGCTACTCGCTCTTGTCGGCTCTTTTTTGTTTGGCTTTCGGTATACCTAAACCTCTGCAATACTGTATCTATTACAGGTATATTTAATACATAAGCCATGCCATCTGCTATCAATTTACTTTGGTTATATCCTCTTTCTCTCTCTTTTTTAGGATGCAATGGCACAGGAATAATGAGATCAATATTTTTTATCCAATCTGTTTGCAAGAGCTCATATGCCAGTTGTTTTCCTAAAAAAACACCTGATTCCTTTTTATTATGGTACTTCAATCCATGTAGTAAGTGTTGCAACAGTCCATCATCCGTAAAGTATGCCAAAGAGGTAGCATGTACATAGGGTATTCTCCCTGCAAAACGCATGGCACTTTCATTATCTTTTATACTGTGATATCCCGTTCTGGGTAATTCGGGTAAGCAATGCATACACAGCGTACTTTCCGCTACCAGCAATGGTCGTTTACATCCTTCACATAGTCGTGGGTATATGAGTTGCGATATGCTATATGTGAGCTGCTTGAATAACTGCACCTGGTATCTTTACTTTACATAAAAATAAGGAAAGTTATGGCCCGAATATCGCTGCCTACTAAAAAAGTAGTTTATAGATATCTTCTACTTTATTCACCATATGTATCTTGATATTGTAATGCTCTTTTTGCAATCCCTTTGCATTGGCTTTAGGTATGAATATAGCATCCATTCCCAGCTTATCTGCTTCTGCTATTCGTTGGTCTATTCTGTTCACTGCTCGTATCTCTCCCGATAATCCTATCTCCCCTACCAAACAAATATTGGAGGGTAATGTTTTGTCTTCGTAGGATGAAAGTAAAGAACAAACTACTGCCAATTCAATCGATGGATCTTCTACTTTGATACCCCCTGCAATATTCACAAATACATCCTTCATACCAAAGTGAAAACCACCTCTTTTTTCCAGCACTGCAAGTAGTAATTGTAACCTTCTTAGGTCTAGTCCGCTTACTGTGCGTTGGGGGGTACCATATACAGCTTGTGTCACCAATGCTTGCACCTCTATCATCAGTGGTCGCGATCCTTCCATAGAGGCTGCTATGGCTATTCCGCTCAGTGGTTCATCATGTTGCGATAGTAATATTTCCGATGGATTACTTACTGGTCTCATACCCGATGTGATCATCTCATAGATACCCAATTCTGATGTAGATCCGAAGCGGTTTTTCAGGGTACGTAATATGCGATATGCATAGTGTCTGTCACCTTCAAATTGCAGTACGGTATCAACCATATGTTCCAATACTTTTGGACCTGCTATGGTACCTTCTTTAGTGATGTGTCCGATGATGCAAACAGTCACATCAGAGCTCTTTGCAAAGTGTTGTAATTCTGCTGCACATTCTCGTACTTGCGACACACTTCCCGCAGGAGATTCTACATAGGGCGACTCCAATGTTTGAATGGAATCTATGATCAATAATTGAGGCTTTACTTTTTTTACTTCTGCAAAAATGGTCTGTGTATCGGTAGCTGTCAACAGAAACAAATTATTGTTTTGCAAACCTATTCTGTCTGCACGCATTTTTATTTGGTGGGCACTTTCCTCTCCCGACACATATAGAGTTGTTACATTTTTCCATTGCAGGGCACATTGTAAGAACAAGGTAGATTTTCCTATCCCGGGTTCACCGGCTATCAGTATCACCGATCCGGGTACCATCCCCCCTCCTAATACTCGATTCAGTTCTCCATCCGGCATTTGCAATCGCACTTCTTCTTGTATGGTCAGTTCATTCAGTCGTTGTGCTTTGCTCTTTTCTTTTTTATCACCCTCCCACATCATCTCCGCTTTCGCATTATTGTCTCTTTGTATCACTTCTTCTACCAGAGAATTCCATGTTCCGCATGATGGACACTTACCTGTCCACTTCGGAGTTTCTAATCCGCATTGCTGACAAACGAAAACGGTTTTTGTTTTGGCCATAAGTTCTAAAATTAATTAAAAAAAAGAGCCACCAGAAGAATCTGGCGGCTCTCACTTACTAACCCATTAAATTCACAACTTGATACAAATGTAGGAAACCCCCCGATAGTAAAAAAATGGATTTGCTCTATGTGGATATTAATTTTCTTAGGTTAAGATACTCTCAAATATGTTAAATTTAAATAAGAATAATATTGGAATAATTATCTATTACAATAATTATAATAGAATATTTTATTGAAAATATAACAGCCTAATGGCTAGTTCATAACCTTTCTTATTGAGCTGCTTTTGTCATAAAACTGTTAAATTATTAATTATAAATCACATAAAAACTTCCTATTCTACTTTACTAATGTATTTTGCATGCATATTAAAAAACCACCCATGACCCCCCTCTTTGTACCTATTCAGAAAACGCCTAGGAATTTTTTGCCTACTAATTACAAACTTACTACCTGGGGTAAGCTGCAACCTTATTTTGAAGACCTAAAGAAACGCCCTCTGAACTCTAAAGAGGATCTAAATCAATGGATGTCAGACATCAGTGAGATAGAAGCCGTAATAAGTGAAGATGCCTGTTGGCGTCAAATAAATATGACATGCGATACTACTAATAAGGTTTACGAGGATGCATTTACATACTTCTGTATGGAAATAGAACCCAAGATGAAACCTTATGGTTTTGAGCTGAATAAGAAACTACTAGCCTGTCCTTTTACTAAAGAATTAGATAAGGACTACTTTACATATCTGCGTAGTGTAGAGAACGCAGTGTCTCTGTACCGTGAAGAGAATGTACCTCTGCAAGCAGAACTCAGCATGCTGGCACAACAATATGGTGCCATATCAGGTAAGATGACGGTGCATATAAACGATAAAGAATATACACTGCAGCAAGCAGCTCGCTTTCTTCAGAACCCCGATCGCGCGCTGAGAGAAACTACTTTCCGCAAAGTAGCAGAACGCCGCCTGCAGGATAAGGAACAACTGAACGAATTATTTAATAAGCTGCTCACTATTCGTCATCAGGTGGCAGTAAATGCAGGCTTTGATAATTACCGCGATTACAAATTCCGCGAGCTGGGTAGGTTCGACTATTCAGTTGATGATTGCTTTGCTTTTCATACTGCGGTACGCGAACATATAATACCCCTGCAAAAGATGCTGATAGAGACCCGTCGTAAGAGACTGGAACTAGACACTATGCGCCCTTGGGATACTGATGCAGAACCGGCACATATACAACCTCTGCACCCTTTTCATGATGGTCAGGAACTTACAGACAAAGCCATAGAGGTATTCTCTCAGCTGCGTCCTTACTTTGGTGAGTGCCTCAAGACAATGGTAACTATGAAACGTCTGGATCTGGAGAGCCGTATAGGTAAAGCACCGGGTGGTTATAATTGCCCGCTGGCAGAAACCGGGGTACCATTCATATTTATGAATGCCGCAGGTACTATGGGCGATGTGATCACTATGATGCACGAGGGTGGGCACGCTATACATTCATTCCTATCTCACCCGCTGAAACTAAGTGCCTTTAAAGAATACCCTATGGAGATAGCAGAACTGGCCAGCATGAGCATGGAACTGTTCTCTATGGAACATTGGGATGTATTCTATCAGGACAAGGGCGAACTGCACCGCGCACAACTGGAAGAAATGGAACGCATCATATCTGTGTTGCCATGGATAGCCACTATCGATAAGTTCCAACATTGGTTATATACACACCCGGGACATACTAACGAAGAAAGACAAGCCACTTGGTTGGAGATACTAGCTGAGTTCTCTACCAATACAGTAGACTGGAACGGCTTTGACGATTACCGTATGCACTTCTGGCAAAAACAATTGCACCTGTACGAAGTACCTTTCTATTATATAGAATATGGTATTGCGCAACTGGGTGCTATTGCTATGTGGCGTCAGTATAAGGGTAATAAAGAACAAGCATTAGACAACTATATGAATGCACTAAGCTTAGGCTATACCCGCACTCTGAAGGAACTCTATGCTACTGCCGGTATACAATTCGGTTTCTCGCCTGCTTATGTGAAGGAGTTGGGGCAGTTTGCCAAAGAAGCACTGATAGGTATGGGCGTAGATGCTTAAACAAACCGATCATCATATTTCATGGGCCTTATAGTGATACTATAAGGCCTTTTTATTTACTCGAACAGATAGCCTGCTTGCTCCAGACTTTCCGGCTTGCCTACATCTATAAATACATTGCCTGTATGATCGTAACCTTTGATGGGATGCGATTTGGCCAAGTGCAAATACACATCTATCATGGAGAACTTACCTGTAAAAGGCATATCCTTGAATAAAGCCGGAGAGAGTACCTGTATACCACTGAATGCAAATGGGAACATAGATAGTACCTCACGCGATATCTTTAGTTCGCCGGTGTTGTTATTGGCCCATGCGCAGAGTAACATATGCTCATCGAAGAGTAACTGACGGCCGGAATCTCTTTTCATCACTGCCAATGTACCCATAGCTTCTGATGCCACATGCGCCTCTATCATTCTGTCCAAGTCCAGATTGCTGAGCACGTCTACATTCATCACTACAAAAGGTTCATCGCCCTCAAAGAACCATGATGCTTTTTGCAAACCACCACCTGTTTCCAGTACGGCATCGCGCTCATCAGATATGGCTACTGTACTGCCAAAGTCAGAATTCTCATACAGTACTGCTTCTATCTGATCGGCAAAGTGATGCACATTCACCACTACCTCGGTAATACCGAAACGCTGCAGGTAACGCAGATTATGTTCCAGCAAGGTCTTACCATTCACCTCTGCAAGTGCCTTAGGATGATGATCTGTAAAAGGTTTCAGGCGAGTACCCAGACCCGCTGCAAACAACATGGCTTTCATACCATGAAATTAATGAAAATACTGTAGCAGTTACTTATTCTTTCGTCAGTTTTACTACTGTTCTTTCGCCTTTGTCACTATTCAGCTCAAGCATATATATACCAGAAGGAAGATCTTGTAATGACAATACATTCTTACTGTTCTGTAAAACTCCATTTTGCAGTTCTATTCCTAAAATATTGAGCAATCTATATTTAATGGTTCCCTTTACTTGGTCAATGTATATCAGGCCGCTTGTAGGATTAGGATATACTTGTATGGCACTTGTAGTAATACTGTTTACCGAATTTGGTTCTGCTTGTACAATGAACTCAGTTGATATCGTTGAATCATAGCATCCTACATCTGTAGAAACTATCTTAGCTGTAATGGTATCTATTCCGGTTGGTTTATTGTAAGTCACTGATGGTACAGTTGTAGAATTAAAAACAATCCCGTGATTCATCCATGTAATTACGTAACTACTACCTGCATTTGTAACGGTTGCATTGATAGTTACAGGGTTTCCTACAGGGGCTAATGTAGTACCCGAAAGACTAATTGTTGGGTGTATAATTGGGTCAACTGTAATGTCTATTGTATTACTACTAACTAAGGCTGGGCTCGCACAAGTAGCATTACTTGTAAGTGTACATCTTACAGAGTCCAAATTATTAGGAGTATAAGTATAAGTATTATTATTAGTTCCGGAGTTCATACCATTTTTTATCCATTGGTATGTTGGGCTTATTCCTCCATTAGTTTGATTGGCTGTAAAGGAGACTTGTGTACCTGCACACACAGTATCATTTGGATTTACTGTTATAGATATAATTGGTGTAACTGTAGGGTTTACTGTCATATGGATGCTATTGCTATTAGCAGTTGTAGGACTGGCACAAGCAGCACTACTGCTTAGTACGCATCTTACTGAATCGAGATTGTTAGGTATGTAGGTATAGGTACTACTATTAGTACCAGCATTCGCTCCATTCTTTATCCATTGATAGGATGGCGTAGTACCTCCTCCTATTGGGTTAGCGGTGAGAGTGACTGATGTGCCAGCACATACAGTGTCGTTAGGGGCTACTGTGATGCTTACATTCGGCGTAATAGTACCACTTACTGTCATGGTAATGATATTGCTATTAGCTGTAGTAGAGCTGGCACAAGCAGCATTACTAGTAAGCACACATTTAATGATATCTCCATTATTAGGTGTATAGGTATAGGTACTGCTATTAGTGCCCACATTTATACTATTCTTTACCCATTGGTAAGATGGTGTAGTTCCTCCATTGGTAATAGTAGCGGTATAGGTAACAGATGTACCTGTACATACAGTACTACTAGGGGAGGCACTGATGCTTATTATGGGTGTAACTGTAGGATTTACCACCATATTGATAGTGTTACTACTTACAGTTGTAGGGCTTGCACAAGTAGCATTACTGGTCAATACACATCTTACAGAATCGAGGCTGTTGGGTATGTAGGTATAGATATTACTATTAGTACCAGCATTTGCTCCATTCTTTACCCATTGATAGGATGGTGTTGTACCTCCGTTAGTAATGGTAGCAGTATAGGTAACAGATGTACCAGCACAAACTGTATCATTAGGATTAGGGTTGATACTAATAGTTGGTGTAACAATAGGGTTTACTATCATGTTGATAGTATTACTACTCGCTAATATAGCTCCTGCACAGGCATCATTTTTAGAAATAACACAGCGGATACTATCTCCGTTAGCTGGAGTATACGTATAAGTAGTACTATTAGTACCTACATTTACTCCATTCTTTATCCATTGATAAGAGGGAGATGTTGCAGAACCTGGTGTAGCTGTGAAAGTAACACTAGTACCTGCACAAATTGTGGTACTGGGACTAGCGGCAATACTAATGGTAGGTAAAGTAGCAGACACACATACTTTACGTATCCTATTATTATACAGATCAGCAATATAAATATTGCCTGCTGCATCTGTGACCACAGCTCTTGGACTATTTATTTGTGCGTCTGTAGCTAGTCCACCATCTCCGCTAAAACCTTGTGTGCCATTTCCAGCCACTGTTGTGATAATACCTGTGATTGCATCAATTTTTCGTATTCTATGGTTATTTTGATCCGGGAAAAAAATATTACCTGAATTATCTACATAGAGTATAGCTGGCTGGCTTAATTGTGCTGCTATTGCTGGTCCGTTATCACCTCCATATCCAACAGTACCATCACCAGCAATTGTAGTTAGTATACCGGATGCTGATACCTTACGAATAAAATTGTAATCACT
>Ga0194037_1000795_pt1 | contig 24537 bp, 18 predicted proteins | sample JunL306m_MetaG_FD_148653 | JGI IMG/M metagenome (GOLD analysis project Ga0194037, IMG submission 148653) | Anoxic zone freshwater microbial communities from boreal shield lake in IISD Experimental Lakes Area, Ontario, Canada - Jun2016-L304-6m | ecosystem: Environmental > Aquatic > Freshwater >...
GTTAATAACCCGCAAAAAGGCCCTCAAGCACCTATCAAATAATTTCTATTTACATTTTTTAAAAATAAATTAATACTTCAAATACATGAAGCACTACTACACTATTGTCTTTACTTTTATTGCAACTCTAACATTCGCACAAAATAACAAACAAAATATTAGAGGACTAGTTCTAGATAAACTAACTCAATCACCTATACAGGGTGCGGCAGTTCATATTTCGAATATTAATAAAACAACAATAAGTGATTCAATTGGGAATTATACATTTAGAGAATTAAACCCTGGCAGGTATGATATAAAAGTTACTTATAGTGGATATAAAGAATCTTATATTCCAAATATAGTGGTTACCTCAGGCAAAGAAATCATTTTAGACATTGCTTTAGAGGAAGATTTTAAAAGCTTGAAAGATGTAGTAGTTAAATCATCTAACAAAGCCTCTAGCATCAACAAAATGGCTACTGTAAGTGCCCGTACTTTTTCAATGGAAGAAGTAAATAGATATGCAGGTGGGAGAAGTGATCCTGCTCGATTAGCAGCTAATTTTGCAGGCGTAATCAACCCAGATGATAGTAGAAATGATATTGTAATTAGAGGCAATTCACCTACAGGTGTATTATGGAAGATAGATGGTATGAATGTAACTAATCCTAACCATTTTGCCTCCATTGGAACTACAGGAGGAGCAGTGAGTGCCTTAAATACGAATTTATTAAAAAGCTCCGATTTCTTCACTTCCGCCTTCCCTGCAGAATATGGTAATGCCAATGCAGGTGTATTTGATATTGGATTTAGAAATGGTAATAATACCAAAAAAGAAACCACCTTGCAATTAGGTGTCATTACAGGATTAGAAGCAACTACAGAAGGACCTATTAAAAAAGATAATGGTTCCTCCTACCTTGTGGGTTATAGATATTCTTTAGCAGGTATTGCTCAATCCATGGGAATTAATATTGGTACCACTGCCACTCCATCTTACCAGGATTTATCATTTAAACTCAATAGCGGTACTACAAAAATGGGAAAGTTTTCATTATTCGGAATATATGGCACTAGTACTATTGCTTTAGAAAGCGGGGGAGATAAAAATTCATTGTACGGTAATGGTAATCAAGCAGATTTTTCAAGCAAGCTTGGTATTATTGGTTTAAACCATTTTAAACAAATAAATAGTAAATCCTATATTAGTTCTACCATTGGGTTAAATTATTCAAAAACAGATGTCATTAACTATGGTTTCGATAGAGTGGCAGAGCTTTCTTATCAAAGAGATATTTCAAAAACTTCCAAAACAGGGTATAATTTTAGTACCTCTTATAATTCAAAAATTAATTCAAGGCTATTTGTAAAGATTGGATTAGATAACCAATTGCTAGGGTTAGATCTTTATTCCAAAAACAAACAAAGGATTAATGATGATTTTAAACAAGTTTGGGATTACAATAGTCAAACTAATCTTGCTCAAGCCTTTATCCAAGCAAAATATAATTTAAGCGAAAAGCTTACACTTAATACTGGAATTCATTCTCAAAGATTTTTCTTGAATAATTCAAGCTCAATTGAACCACGATTAGGCTTAAAATATGACATTAATTATATTAGTAGCCTGACATTTGGCTATGGCATGCATTCTCAAATGCAACCCATTAATGTATACTTTTTACAAAGCCGAAATGTGGATGGAACCTATAGTTACAATAATAAAAACCTAGACTTTACTAAGAGCAATCATTATGTAATTGGTTATAACCTACAACCAGCTCAAGATTGGAGAATTAAGACAGAGATCTATTATCAAATTTTATACAATGTGCCAGTTAACACTTTTTCAAGTAGTTATTCCATGCTAAACACAGGTGCAAGCTTCAAAACTGATTTGGAAGATAATTTAATCAATAAGGGAACTGGTAATAATTACGGCGTAGAAATTACTGTTGAGAAATTTTTTAGCAAAGGTTATTATGGCTTATTTACATCATCTATATTTGATTCAAAATATACGGGAAGTGATGGAGTTGAAAGAAACACTGCATTTAATGGTAAATATGTATATAATATATTGGCAGGTAAAGAATGGAATGTTGGTGCAGGCAAAAGAAATAAAACAAGTATTGATTTTAAATTCACCAACGCAGGTGGTAGGTATTATACACCCATTGATGTTGCAAGCTCACAAACAACTGGCCGAGAACAACTATCAACCAACGTTTACTCAAGTCAATACCCCAACTATACAAGAATGGATATTAAATTTGGATACACAATCAATAGTAAGGTTAAAAAACTTTCACAAACATTTTCTCTAGACATTCAAAATGTCACCAATCATAAAAATGTTTTTTCACAAACCTATGATGACAGAAATCAAAATGTTAGCTGGAAATATCAACTCGGCTTTTTCCCCAATTTTGTTTATAAAATACAATTCTAAAGATCCCTCACACAAATCCTCACACAAAATAAAAAACCACCTACGAGTAAACGTAAGTGGTTGATTTTCATGTAGCGAGACCGGGATTTGAACCCGGGACCTCAGGGTTATGAAGATTTTTTGAGAAAATGAAAGCGTTGGTTTGTAAGTAGTTATGTTTTCACAAAACGGAAAACGACCGATTTCAGTCGAATTCAGGGGGTGTTTTCCTCACGCAATAATTTAATATTGCTTTTTTGTCAACATAAATTCATCAACTATTTTCCCACTAGATGCAATTTGTTTGAAATGTAAGGTTTCCCCTTTTGATTCAATATAGGTTAAGGAGTGGTCCGTAGAGAAAAATTTATGTGTAAATTTTTGCCAAGAATCTGGATCATTTTCTTGTTCTGGATTATACAAGTCCTGACCACCTGCACCAGTCACTAAGTATATGACACCATTGGCTTGAGTCATGTTTACTCCATCATATTTTTTATCTAAAATCCATTTACCATTGACTACTCTTCCTCTTAATGTTTTATTGTCTTTCCCTCCCACCATTTGTGTGCCTTTTCTATCTGGAGTAAATTTTAAAGGGAAGGATCGTTGGTAATTATGTACATGTCCATTAAATACTACATCTACTTTTCCAGCTTCAAATAAGGGAGCTAATAATCTCATTTGTTGTTGTTCAAAATGTTCTCTTGATGAATTAAAACCAGGATGGTGAAATAATACAAAATGCCATTTTACATCATAGGAGTTCAATAAATCATTTTTAACCCAATTTAATAAAGCAGTATCGGTCCAGTCAACATAATTGTCAGCATCAATGACGGTCCAATGTGCATTTGCATAATTATAAGAAAAATTAGACATGCTTGGATATGCCTTTCCTGCTGCTGTATAAAAAGCATTTTTATTCTCCTGCGAACCTTTTAATAAAGGTACCATACTAGATCCTTCTTTTAAGGTTAGGCCATTTAAAGGTTGTTCCCAAAAATAGTAATAACTTAAAGCACTTGGAGTTTTATCCATATCTCTGTCTTCAGCATCATGATTACCCACAGAGGCAATAAATGGAATTCTACGCATTAAGGGCGCACCCACAGAGTCTGCCTGGTCGGCATTATAAATGGGCCAAAATTTTTCTGTATAATCGTTTATTAAACCACTATTGTAAACAATATCTCCAGGTACGGCAACAAAGTCTGGATCGAGCTTATACATGATAGAGGCTAATTTTTTTTGATCCTTAGTTAAAGCGCCAATATCTCCTATGGCCACAAATTTATAATCTTGATTATTTGATTTGGGAGCATGACCATTAGCTTCAAAAACAAGTTTATTATTATTTAAAACTCGATAAGCAAAATCCTTTCCAGCTAATAAGCCCTTCACTGTAAAATGGTAAACTACAAATGGTGTTTCATTTTTTACATTTACAAGGTTAAAAGTATTTGCTTTTGTACTTTCCCAATTATTAGTTGTTTTTACTTCTACACGCCATTCATTAATAGTGTCTTTAGTATGCCAAAGTAAAGATAGCTCAGTGGGCTTACCCTCATAGCCCACTTGTAAATAAGGCTTTACTAAAAAAGGGGCTTGTGCATTTATTTGTGTAATTACACAAATAACAAGCATAAATAAAATAGTGAGTTTTTTCATAAATAAATTTTAATGAATATTATTCAATGATGTAATAACAGATTTTAAATCGTATATATTATCAAAAATGTAACTAGGACTAGCTGTTGATAATTCTTCCTTTGTATGCGCACCGGTAGTAACCCCAATATTATACAAACAACCCGCATTACGACCTTCTTCAATATCAATGGTAGAATCGCCTACTTTAATAACAGAGGCAGCATCTAATATGTTTAACTTCTCCATAGCAAGTAATATCATATCTGGGTTCGGTCTATTCTTAGTAACATCAGAGGCGGTAACTAGTAAATCATAATGCAGTCCAAGCTCCCAATTTAATTTTTGAATTAATAAACTAGCTGTTGCATGATTGTAGCCAGTATTTAATACTACTTTAATACCCATATCTCTTAATTCCTTGAATAAACGTTCCGTGTTTTTAGTGGGTACCACAATTAAATTTTCATAGGCTTTATCAAGAAGACCTAAAAAGTCTTTAAAAATTTCTTGAATTGTTTCTTCATTTAATTGAATATGAGTTGCTGCTAATGTTTCTCTAATGGCTTGTAATTTTTCCTTACCGGCACCCCATTTTAAAACATCTTCAAATGTAATACTAGGGCATTTTTTTTCAATTGCCTTGTGCAAGGTATGATACACTACATTGCCTTCATCTACCGAAGTGCCTGCCATATCAAATACAACCATTGAAATTTTCATATAATTATTTTATAGATGATTAAAGATTATTTTATGGATGATTCAATAGCTTCAATAAAAGATTCGATAGTGGGGCTAACTAAATCTGGTTCTTTGGCTAAATCATCCCATCTTCTTAAATTTACCGCCTCTTTATAAAATTCATTTTTTTCAAATAATAAAACTTCCTCTTCATTCATAACACCCCCTTGAAACTCTAAACTAATTTTAGAAGGCGTAGACAATGTTTCTAAATACCCAGGTTCGGTGGCACATAAATATCTTTTGGCAGCTACATGTAATTTAACAGGCTCTACTGCTGCTAAAGTAAAATGTTTAGTTAAATACTTTTCACCTAACAATTCGTGCATGTCATCAATACCCTTATCACTAGCATCATCTGGTAAGTCATGTAGTAAATGCCCAATATCATGTAATAAAGAAGCCGTAATTAATTCATTACTAGCATTATGCTTTCTTGCTAATTCGGCACATTGCAAAGCATGTTCTAATTGAGTGACAGCTTCACCGCCATACATAGAGCCACCATTGGTTTCAAATAAATGTAAAATTTCTTGTGTAATAGGATGTTTCATAAGACTATTATCAAAATTATTATTAAATATTATTTATCATTTCTTCTGCAAAACCAAATGACATGGTCATTCCATGCCCACCAATACCATTTAAGATATAAACCCCAGGCTCTGGATTTAAAAATAAATCGGTGGCCCCATTGGTCATAATGGGATAAACCCCATTCCAAGATTGTATCATTTCCCATTGATCAATATGAATAAGCTTTTTTAAGTAATCTAAAATCATATTGTTTATTTCAATCTTATCAAAAGGATCAAAATCTAAAGCATATTCATGAGAATCTCCCACTGTCATCTCTCCTTCATTATTTTGAGATACCATTACATGTATTCCGTATTTTATATACTCGGGAATTTCTTGTTCAATTTTCATTCTTAATTTAGTAAGTGAAGAAGAAGCTATAAAGCTTTTGTAATGTAGTAAAGAAAGTCCACCACAAATAGAAGCGCCTATTCTATAGTTAGGGTCTTTGTGTTTAAAGCGCATCATTTGTAATTTGGTCTTTATGATAGGTTGTTGCTTAAATTGGGCTGGATATAAGGTTTCAAAATCGGCTCCTGAACAAACACAAATAACATCGGCACTATATTTTGTTTTACCTGCAAATGCTGCATTAGAGGTGACACTCGTAATTACAGTACCCCAAATAAATTGTACATTATATTTTTTGCTTAAATAGGCAGGTAATTTTCTGATACCTTCTCTTGGATCAATAATGGCCTCGTCTTCGCTTCTTAGCGCTCCCATTAAACCCTCGCCATTGATACCATTGTAATCGTTTAAGATTGTTTGTTTTGAAATGACTGAAACGGGTCTATTTTTGGATTTAAAAAAACTGCCAATTTCTTCTACTACATTCATCTCTTCTTTGCAATAAGCTAAATGTAAACTACCGCAAGCGTTGTAAGGTATATTAGAAGCTTCCAAATAATCCATCCATATTTCTTTAGTCCTAACCGCTCTATTATATAATTTACCATCTGGTTGACCAACGGGCCAAAGCATACCAAAATTTCTTACGCTGGCGCCTAATGAAAATTGGCTTTTCTCAATCACTGTTACGGCATATCCTTTTTCTGCTAAAGACCTTGCTGTAGCAAGTCCTAGTATACCTGCTCCTACTACGATGGCTGTTTGGTTACTCATATAATTTGTAATTTATCTTGTTTTTTGAAATATATAAAATTAGCAATAGATAAAATAATTATTAAAATTGAAGTTATCAAAGCACTAAAAGTAAAAAAGGAAACCCAACTATACTGAATACTATTAAAGTTTTTAAAGAGCAAAACGAGGGTACTTCCAAAGTAACCCGCAGCGTCCGCCAAATACATTAAAAAACCAATATTACTTTTTATTTTAAAATAGGCAATCCACCTTTCAAAAAATAATGCATGAAAAGCAATATAAGGCAGGTACATTGAAAAGCCTACAATGATCATCCAATAGGTAGGGCTCATCAATTGATTATAAAATAACAAAGTGGATAAAAGAAGTAGTATTCCACCAATAAATACAAGTAAAAAATTTATAAAAAATGCATGCTTATTATTTTTAATAAATATCATTGAGCCAATAATAATGATTACCAAAAAGGCAATAGGTAGCTCCGTAAATACAAGCATGCTTGGAATATTTTTCATACCAATACTATTCCAAAATTCAACAGCAAAATTATCTCTTAAATCTCTAAATACTGTCAAGCAAACATAAATTGAAACTGAAAATAATATACCTGGCGCAAATCGTTTAAAAAAAATATTTCTCTCCTTTGCGCTCATGGGTAATCTTTCTGTTCTTGCATTTATATCATCTTCATTAGGTTGTTCAATGGAGTGCAATAAATAAACGCCTAAAAATAAAACAGGTAAAAAAAGTAGGCCAGTTAAAAAAGGCATCCACATTTCAGAAACATGCATGGTTATTAATAAATAACTGCCCACCCCTTTTACAATGCCAGAAGAAATAATGAAACTTGAGGCCATGGCAACGCCTAATAATTCCGTATGTCTTCTACCTTCAATATAACTAAATACCACACCCCAAATCATACCCAAGGGCAATCCATTTAAAAAAATAAAGGGTAGGTTATAAGGTGCTGGCACAATGGCAAAAAATAGTAAAGAAATCCAAGAAGCTGCCATAAGAAGAATGAGTGTTATGGTTCTTTTACTCGCCGTTAATTCTGATATTATTTTAATACCAAAATATTTTGAAATGGTATAACCTATAAGTTGAGCAATAATTAATAAAATTTTATAATTAACCCCCCATAAACTTATATTGTTGTATTGCGCTGCCGTAAAGGGTTTTCTAAAGGCATACATACTTAAATAAGTAATAAAAACAGCGCATGAGGCCTTTATAATTAATGAGAGTTCAGTATTTTTTTTCAATAATGGCATTAGGCTAAATCTATGGATACTCTAAAGGGGTTATTACTAACAGCATACTCAAAAGCGGCATCTACTTGCTCTAATACAAAGCCTTTTTTGATAAGTTTTTCAAATTCAAAAAGGCTATGATTCATTTCCATAAAGCTAACTGCATTCATAAAATCGGTATTGTTATAATTATGCAAGCCCTTTATGGTTAATAAATTTCTAATTAAATATTCTGCATTAATAGCAACTGGAGGTTGTGCAAAAACAGCCCCTATCCAAATAGTAGTACCCCCAATATTTAGTATTTTAATTGTATTTTCCATAGCAGTAATTGCACCACTAAATTCTAATACAATGTCTACTTTTTCATTTAAAATTTCGGAAGGTAATAAAGACTTTGTAGCTCCAAATTTTTTAGAAATTTCAAGCCTTTCTATATTTTCATCCACTGAAATAACCTCAGAGGCTCCCATGGTTTTCGCCATTGCACATGCAATGATACCTAACATGCCAGTACCATAGACTACCACTGACTTATCTTTTAATTCACCCGCTAATCTAATAGCCCCTGCCACTGTGGCCACACTACAGTTTATAAGTGAAGCAATTTCATTAGGTAGAGCAATGTCTAATATGGCCACTGGAGTATTTTTTCTCAAAATTGTATACTCACTAAGCCCTCCATGAAAATGGCTATGTTCTGATATTTTTTCATGCCCATACTTAAATAAGTCTTTTGCCTTTTGAGGAATACCTAATTTTGAGAGTGCATCATTAGGAGAGCTAGCATAAATAGCCCAAGTAAGTCTGTCCCCTATTTGCAATGCCTTCCCTCTCAAGTCATGTGTAGGGGCGTCGGGTCCTAATTTTTCAATAGTACCCACAATTTCATGGCCTAAAATAGTGGGAGATTTTTCTATTCTATTACCAAGATAAGTATGTATATCACTACGACAAAGACTTGTACATAAATTTTTAACCAGTATTTCACCTTCTTGTAAAGCGGGCAATGCTGCTGATTGAATTTTAAATTGTTGATTGGCCTCAACAAAACTTGCAAATTTTGACACGGATAAATATTAGAATGCTAAAATTAAACCTACTTGTTTCATATATTCGAAAAGCCTAAATAATTAACTATTTGTTAATAATGCTAACATAAGTAATACTAAATAAATTTTATACTATAACGTTGATTATAGCAATTTTATCTATTAAATAATCAATTTTTATACTAAAAGAAGCTTCAATAGCTACCATAAGAAAAGAGTCCCGATTGCTCAGGACTCTTTTCTTATCGATTGCTTGCTTAAAACATATAAACCCCCGTTTATACACTCTCTTTATTGAACAATTCGTTCTTATTTAATGATCCACATTGCTGCATTAATATCGTCTTTTCCACCAAATTGTGAAGCAACAGCGGCTGCATTATTAGTCTTATTAGTAGAAATCTCTGAGGATGGATATTGAAAACGTAATGGAATAACACCACTGTTTCCTGTACCTGCACCCGCACTAAATGTAGGTACACCTGTTCTTCTCCATTGGTAATAACCTTCATAACCTGAGTTACGCGCTAAGCTTAAATAGCGTTGAGTTAAGATTTGGTTTAATCCTGTAGCGTTATCACCTGCATATTTGACAGCAGTTTGGTTAAAATAATCGGCATAACTAAAATTAACTGTATAGTTAACATATTCACCTGGTGCAGTTCCTTTTAAGAAAGAAACGACATTTGCTCCATCTACTACTCCGTAAAAACCAAACATCGCTTTTACTCCTTTTTGATAGTAAGTATCAGCTGAGCCAGTTATCCAACCACGGTTGATGGCTTCTGCGATATTTAAACACATTTCAGGATAACCTACAATAAATGTGTTTTCTCCTTTGTAGCCATCATAATATCTTTTTCTACCAATAGGAGAAATTTTAAATGCAACAATATTACCACCTAAAATACTCATATCATCGCCATTGGCTCCACCCACAAAAGATTTATAAGAAGTATCTGAAAAACCTAAACCACGAGCAGGATCAGCTACTTTCATAGCTCTTAAATCCTTCAAGCTACTTAATGTATTTAACCAAGTAGAAGCAACGCATAAACGTAAGGCATCGAAACCATAGTTGTCTTTATTGTTTGGATATTGGTTATAAGCGTCGTTGTAAACATACTCCCAATTATCACTCATATCAGATAGAATTGGGTATTTAGTAGGATTACTAATTACATCCGCAAATTTTTGTTTGATGTTTAAGTCTGCATCAGTTGATTTTTTACTTAAGTTGATCAACATACGTAATTTGAAAGTATTCACTACTTTTTGCCATTTTTTCAAAGTAGCTAAACCATCACTTCCGCCAGAAATTTTCTCTTGGAAATAAAAGTCTCCTAAAATGGAAGTATTAGCAGCAGCAATTAATTGACTTAATTGAGTATTAGACTCATCTAATAACTGTAAACAGTTAATAAATATTTGCTTTTGAGAATCATACTTAGGTGTAGGATTTGCTAAGCCTTTCATGGCTTCAGTCATTGGTAAATCTCCTACTTTCATTGTCATGTTGTAGAAAATGTACGCTTTAAAGAATTTTGCCAAAGCGCCATAAGGATTAACATCAGTAGCATTGGTAGAAGCTTTTGCAGCTTCTTTTTCCATGGCTAATATATTTTGCAAATTATTGTAATCTAAACTAGCACTACCATTCCAATATTCATTGGTACCATAGTAAGTGTAGGTAGACAAAGTATACTGACCGAACTTATCTTCATCCCCTGCTGGAAATACCATTAAGTTATTTTCAATTTGTCTTAATAATAAATAGGCAGGTACCGAAGTTGGTTGATTCGGGTTCTCCGTATATTTTTCGAAGGTTTTTGTACAACTACTTACTGTGAAAGTAATCACTAAAATAAGTAGTCCAATGATTCTATTTGTTTTCATAATCTTTTGTTTGATGTTTAATTAAATTGTTTGCGTTTTAGAAAACAATGTTTAAATTAATTCCATAACTGCGTGTAGTAGGTGTTTGTAAGTTGTATTCTCTACTATTTCCACTATTATAATCACGTCCAGAATATTGATCAATATCCATATCCTTGAAACGGTCAGGGAAAAAGTATAATAAGTTACGGCCTACTAAAGACACATCTACTTTAGAAATAAATGAATTCTTTTTGATAAACTTTTGTGGTAAAGAATAAGTTAATACCACTTCACGCAATTTGCCATAAGTTTTAGAAACAGATGTATGTTCAAAGTCATTGAAGAAACTACTTACATAGTCTTGAATATATTGTGCAACTCCTGTATTTTTTGTGAATTGTAAATCACCAAGATTGGTAATAACGCCCGTTACTGGATCGTAAGTGATTTTTTTACCATTAGAAATTTGAACTCCTTCACCTACATAAGTTCCTTTGAAACCAGGGTCGTTATAATGTGCTGCCTCATAAGCTCTTGCTGCACCAACTGCACCTTGTACAGTGAATATATTAGATCCACCTTCAATTCCTTTTCTCATAACACGGTCTTGAACCACACCGCCTACTTTACCATCAAATTGGAAAGAGAAACTGAAAGCTTTGTAATTAAACTTATTGTAAATAGACCAGCTCCAATCAGCATCTGCATTACCTACATATTGTGCCTTAGGTAAATACACTGGATAACCAGCACTGTTGTTGATTACTTGACCATCAGCTGTTTTTGCAGTCACCCCTGCATAAATTTTGTCAACACGATCTCCTTGGTGAAACTGATAAGATTCAAAGTTAGAAGGTAACTCTTTGTATGTTTCTCTGAAAGTTGACAAGTTCACCATTACATCCCAGTTCAAACCTTTTTCAGTTCTAATAGGAGAACCTGTTAAAGAAAACTCAGCTCCTTTAATTTGTGTCTTAATGGCATTGGTTGTGAAACCAGTAATACCAGTAGTTTGAGAAATTGGGAAGTTTCTGATACCAGGACCATTAATATTGTTAAAATAAGTAGCTGCTAAACCAATTCTATTTTTAAAGAACTTAATATCAAATCCAAATTCAGTACTTGTTAATTGAGAAGATTTAATAGTAGAATCGATGGCATTTAAAGGAGCACTTGCACCTGTATTTCCATTATATACTGTTCCAATTGAATAAGCAGGACTAGACAAAGAATAACTTGGTCCACCATAAGCACTTACATATGGATTACCATAACCTACTGGATAACCAGCTGGTCCGATATAAGGTGAAGTGTTAGGAGACTTTGCAGATGCATAACTAGCTCTTACTTTTAAGAAACTAACCACTTCAGGTAATTTTACATAATCTGAAATAACAGATGCTGCCGATACTGAAGGGTAGAAGAAAGTATTATTGTTAATTAATAACGTAGAACTTTTATCTACTCTTCCTGTTGTGGTAATATTTAAGTATTTACCAAACTCCACACCTGCAGTATAATAACTACTTAAAACCAACATATCTGAATGATAGTTATAAGCTCTTGCTGCATTCAATGAGTTAGAAAATGAGTATAAACCTGGTACGTTTAAGTAATCTGTAGTAGTGAAAGTAGAACGGTAATTAAAATTACGTGCGTTCACCCCTGCTACCGCATCAAAAGCAATACCATTATCTAATTTGTGATTGTATTTTACTAAAGCCTCAACGTTGTTATCGAATAAAGAACGGCTATCTTCTCTGTAATCACCACGGTTTAATTCACGACCATAAGGGTGAGCAGAGTATGGCATTTTTTCTGTTCTTAATACATCGTTAGTGCTAATATTCGTTCTTAAAATGGCTTCTAAATCGTTAGTAGGTTTGTAAGATAAAGCGATGTTACCTGTGATATCATTTTTATAATGACCACGTAACCACTCATAACTCATGAAATAAGGGTTGTGGTAACGTTGGTATTCAGCAAATTTAGACTGAACCCCTTCCTTACCTGCTTGCCAATAATCTTTCATGTCATCAATATTCCAATCGGCACCCGTCCATACCGTTACTGAATAAATAACGCTATTAGGACCATAAGAAACATCCGGAATATTTGGAGAAAACTGACGATTGTAATTTAAGTTACCATCAATTTTAAATTTGCTACTTAAAGTATAACTAGCATTAATATTAAAGTTAATCGTATTCAATTTTGTATTTGGAATAATACCTTGTTGTGTTGTATTACTTAAAGACATGCGAACATTTGAACGATCTGTAGCTGCAGAAAAACTTAAGTTATTTGTACTTAACACACCTGCTTGAATAAAACGCTTTAAGTTATCAACTCCAACTGGTAAATAAGGTGTTGCTTTTCTAACGCCAGTTACTGGATCGATAGGGCTATTCCACTGAGGAATTAATTGGCCATTTAAAGCAGGTCCCCAAACATCATAGTCACCATCATTGATTCCACCACCTTTACCATTACCAAATGCATATTGAGAATAATCTCCACCACCATATAAAGCTTGTGTTTTAGGTAATGCGATAAAACCTTTATCTACTTGTGTAGATGAATTAAATTCAATTGTGTATCCTTTATCGTTTTTCTTAGCTCTTTTAGTAGTAATTAAAATGGCACCATTTTGCGCACGGCTACCATAGATAGCAGTGGCGGCTAATCCTTTTAAAACTGTATAAGAATCGATATCATCAGGACTAATGTTCCAAGTATCAGATGTTACTGGAATACCATCCACTACATATAAAGAGATATTATAACCACGTAATGAAACGTTAGGCGCTGCAAGCATTTCACGATTAATAGCCACATCTAAACCAGCTACCTTACCAACTAAACCATTGATAGGATTCGGTTCTCTTGCTTTCACTAAATCAGCTCCTTTTACTTCTTGAATGGAATATCCTAATTTCTTTGTTTCTTTTTTAACACCTAAGGCAGTTACTACTACTTCAGTTAAAGCTTGGTCTTGTTTTTGTAAACTAATCACTAAATTATTTGTAGCACCTGTAATGGCAACACTCTTAGAAGTAAAGCCAATATAAGAAATTGTAATATTACCCGCTTTGTTCGCAGTTAAAGAAAATGAACCTTCTTTATCTGTTTTAGTAGCAATATTGCTGCCATTTACTACAACAGTAGCAGACTCTAAAGCCTGTTTTGTTTCAGCATCAATTACTTTTCCTTTAATTTGAATGTTTTGCGCTAATGAGGCAATACTCAAGCCCAACAACATTAGTGGTGTCAAAAACCACTTTAAAATAACTTGTTTTGATATCATATTTAAAATTTTGAAGCACAAATCTATTGTCAAAAATTTAACATGTTCGGTTTCCTATGTTAACTTAAGATGATGAAATTGTTTTCTCAGTTTTATTTACATATTTTCTTAACAATAAGATAATTTAGCACAAAATGTTTTTCTTGTTCGATTATTAATAGGTTTGCTGAATCATAACTATTAATGATCATTGTCATTAATAATCACTATCAATAACTATATATGAAAAAAAATGTATTCTTTATTTTTACCTTATTGCTATTTTTTATTCAAGAGGGAAATACACAAACAGTAAATTATTTATCTGTTCCTGGATATAATGAGTTGTCAAAAATAGATACCAGTTCCTATTCTATATTACCCAGTGGCCGTTTTGTAAAACCTGCAGGTCAGTCTATTCGTATTACCCATGACCCCTTTGGATTAGCTATCTCTCCAGATCAGAAAGTGGCCATTACTATGCACGAAAACGCCATTACTATTATTGATTTAGCCACCTTGCAACAAAAAAGAATACCTGAGTATAATAAGAACGCTTTTAACCCATTAAAAAAAGGTTCATTTTTAGGGGTAGCCTTTAATGCTACTAAAAATATTGTATACTTAAGTGGAGGAGATGAAGGAACGGTTATTATATATGACTATATACAAAATAAAAAAATTGACTCAATATTACTAGATGGTATTTTTGGTGGCAAAAAATTTGAAGGCAGTTTCACCAGCGATTTAATTTACGAAGCTAAAAGAAACGAATTATTAATATTGGACAGAGGCAATTTTAGATTGGTTAGATATAGCTTAAACGAGAAAAAAATTATCGCTTCTATTGCTACCGGAAGACAGCCTTTTGGTTTAGCTATTTCTCCAGATCAAAAAACAGTACTGGTAGCTAATGTGGGTATGTACGCTTATCCTTTAGTAGAAGGAACTACCAAAGAAAATATACAATCTCAATACATTAATTGGCATCCTTATGGAAACAATACAAAAGAATCTATTGAGGGTACTGAAATTGAGGGAAAGAAAATTCCAGGTTTAGGAAGCCCTAACGCAGACGAGTCGATGAGTGTTTTTGTAATTGACTTAGCCACTAATAAAGTAAAAGCTAAATTAAAAACTGGAATGTTACTAGGAGAGCTTATTGAAGATGCAGAAGTGATTGGTGGTGCAAGTCCTAATTCCATTGTGGTAGGTAGTAAATTTGCCTATGTTACGAATGCTACCAATGACAATATCGCAGTCATTGATTATAAAAGAGGCAGAATTGCGAAGCATATTCCTATAAAAGTAGATCAAAGAATAGATAAATTAAGAGGTTTATTACCCTTTGGTATTGATTTAACTAAAGATGAAAAATATTTATTTGTAGCCTTATTAGGTTTCAATGCAGTGGCTAAAATTGAACTAGCAAGTGCAAAAACAATTGGTTTAATTCCTACTGGTTGGGGCACCACACGCGTTAAACTTTCTAACGACGATAAAACTATTTATGTAACTTCTTGCAGAGGTTTAGGGGCAGGCCCCAATGGTGGTAAAAATTTCAAAATACCTGTTCAAGGTAGTTATATTGGCGATATTCAATTAGGTAGTTTTCAAAAAATAGAAAACCCAAGTATAGAAACATTAAAGGCCTATACAAAGCAAACCATTGAAAATACTTTTGTCACAAAATCGCAAACCGATAGCCTACCCTTACCTGTATTACCTGGTAGTAAAGAAAGTCCTATTAAGCATATTGTATTTATTTCTAAAGAAAATAGAACTTTTGATGAGGTATATGGTCAAATGAAAAATGTAAGAGGAGAGAGTGGTATTGCAAGATTTGGATTAGATGTAAATCTGATGGGTAAAAATGGAATAGTTAAAAACGTAAATGTCACACCTAATCATCATAAAATTGCTAAGCAATTTTCATTAAGTGATAATTTTTATTGCGATAGCGATGCCTCCATTCATGGACATCATTGGATGATGGGTGTTATTCCTAATGAGTGGGTAGAAGCAAATTCTAGTACTGAAAAAACCGCCGACTACTTTTCTACAGCCCCTGGTAGAAGATTCCCTGGCTCTACAGGAAGTATGGACCCTGAAGATTACGCAGAAATTGGAGGATTATGGGAAGCATTAGATAGAAAAAAAATTAGCTATTATAATTTTGGACAAGCCAATGAAACAGCACATGTGAGAGAAGACTGGAATGATACTGCTACCGGCGCAGGACATATTGTGATGGTGCCTATGCAAAAAGGGGTTTGGGCAAATACTTCTCATAATTTTGCTGGTTTTAATATGAATATTCCAGATCAATTTAGAATGAATCAATTTGAAGAAGAGTTTACCAAGAAATGGTTAAACGGAAAGGATAGTCTGCCACAATTAATTACTATGATGCTACCTAATGACCATACCGCAGACACTAGGCCAGAAGATGGCTATCCATTTACGGCCTCTTTTGTTGCCGACAACGATTTAGCCCTAGGCAGAACATTGCATTTTTTAAGTAGAACTCCTTATTGGAAAGATATGTTGGTTATTGTAACTGAAGATGACCCTCAAGGAGGCATTGACCATATTGACGCTCATAGAAGTATATTAATGATGGCAGGACCTTATGTAAAAAAGAATTATATCTCTCAAACGCATGCTAATTTCGGATCTATTTTAAAAGTAATGTATAATATTTTAGCGGTGCCTTATGTAAACCAATATGATATTACTGCTTCTCTATTAACCGACTTTTTCACCAACAAGCCCGATTATACTCCCTATTACTTTGAATTCCCTAGTCAAGAAGTTTTTGATTGGAATAAAGCAATGAAGAAATATAATCAGCCAATTGACTGGAGAAAAATTCAACAAGGTCCAAGGATGGATAATGAGCAAGAGCAAAGATCAGAACATAAAAAAGTTTCGGGTACTATTATTGAAAATTAATAAATTCAAGATTATTGTACTTAAGATCATTGAAGCCAAAATTATTGAGACAATTATAACTTGTTTTTTGGAGCCAATGAAAGTTTTTGCAAATATTGAATAAGCTCTTTGGGATGATCGGTTTGTATACCTAATAGGCCTAGTTCAATACCTTTGTTCCAATAGGCTTCTCCTTCAACAGCTGCTTGCATATCGGCCCAGACTGGAACCCCTTTGGATAAAGCGGCTCGAACAGTTTCTTGGGTGTATTCATTCCAATTACCATCTAAAATATCAATATTAACACTGGACAAATATTTATACATTTCTATACTATCTTTTACTTTAGCATTTAAACTTAATATAAGCGGCATAGAAGGCACTTGCTTTCGCCATTCTACATATTGCATAGGTGTATTAATATATACCACCATTTGATCTTGCATATGGGCAGCTTGAACAATTTCATATACTTTTTTTACATCGGCGTTTTTAAAATCGAGGTAAATATTAATTTTATTTTTGCAAACGGCTAGCGCCTCTTCAAATGTGGGCACCGATAATGTATCTGAAAGTGCATTATTTTTATTAAACAGTTTTAAACTTCTGATACTATCCAATTTCATTTCTGCAATTTTGCCATGACCATTGGTCATTCTATCAACAGTAGCATCATGCATTAAAACTAATTGACTATCCTGAGTGGTTCTGATATCCAATTCAACATAATCTGCTCCATCCTTAATTGCGTTTTGTATAGCCAATAAACTGTTTTCAGGAGCAAGGGTATGGTCTCCCCTATGCGCAATTACTATTATCTTGTTTTTAGCAATGGGCAATTTTTTAGCAAGAAGGGGCTGACTATTCAACTGTATTGTAAATAATACAATAGATAAAAAATTTAATAGAATAAATTTCATACAATAATTTTAAAAATAAACTAATTGAATAGAATAAATAGCCATTTTATACTACTAAATTATAATATAGTTCTCTTAAGTAATACTAGGCTATGATTACTAACTGGTAATAATTATTTACTACAAAATAATAATACACTACAAAATAATTCTTTTTTTAACTATAGGATGTGAATTGGGCGCATTCACTGCGTTCAAAACATTAAAAGACCAATCTAATTGCTTTAATATTTCTTTGGTCTTAAACTGAAGTGTAATAGTTGATTTACCTTCGATTTCGATTAAATCGGTATTCTCCACTAGCGTATATTGGCTAAGATTTTGTAAGATAAAATTACAAGAGGAAACATTTTCTAATACTACTGTCAAAACCAATGATTTTGGCTCATAAAAGGATCTTTTTATCACCAAACATTCATTAATCAATGGAATTAATAAGCTATCTCTTCCAATTAAGGTATTGTCGTAATGAACTACTGTTCTACGATCAAATAAAGCCGACTTAATACTTTCCTGCGTTCTGTCTTTAGAAAATACCAAGGTAATGGGTCTATGTCCTTCGGTGCCTTTAGGACCTTTTTTATAATCCCACTCAATTAAGCCATGAATATCACTTGTACCCATTAAAGTTAAATTACGATCGTAGGCTATTTGCAAAGCCTCTGCAGAATAGTTATGCGTATTAACCACTTCAATGCCTTGTATTAAATTGCTATCTATTAATTTTTTATTTACTTCATTCAAAAAACTAATATAATCGTTTTTAGGTGTTTCATAAGGATGATTCCAGAATACAAAGGCATTTTGGTTTTTAGCTTCTTTATAAGCATCCAAGAAATTGGTGAAAAGTAATTTGTTAGCATCTTGGATAAATACAGCATTGCTATGACCAGGAGGCATGGCACGCGTTATTTCAGAACCTCTGATAATTACTAGATTATGGTCTTTAGCTTCTTTTAATGCAATTTGGTAAGATCTATTTCTGTCTTTATTAGGAATATCCCCTAAATGTGGTTGATATTCTAAATGTTCCGTTAAGGAAATAGCATCTAAATTATCCATTAAGGATTCTCTTACACGTATACTTGGCCAAACATCGCCATCTGAAAAAACAGTATGCTGATGAAGATCACATTTTAAGGTTTGATACCCCATTATATTCGGAAATTGTAAGCTTGTACCTAATGCATGGGAATGGGTTGATTCTTGGGCAGATACAACTATAGTGAAGGCACAAATGAATTGTACCAGACAAATAAATTTTTTCATAAATTTTGCTTAAATTATGCTATTTCAAATACTCGATTTCAATTATTCGATTTCAAAATCATCCTGTTCATCCTCTTCGAATAACAAATCATATTCCTCTACTTTTTCTTCACTTAATTCTTCAATGATTTCAAAAATAGTATCGTTTAATTTTTTCCAAACAATGGATTCAACATCTTCATGTATTAAAATTAAAACACATGATTCTGTCTTCATGATGGGTTCCACTAATAATACATTGTCACCATCATACTCATTGATGAGGTACTTTTTTTCAATTGTTAGATCGTTAAATACTGGCATAAAAATTAATTTAAGTACTAAATTAGAACTTTAAAGAAATATAAAAAAAATAGTAGGCAATACAGATATTATCATATTGTAAAGTTTAAGCTCAAAGCCTAGATTCGTAAATGAATACTAAAAAGAAAGTTAAAATATTATAAAAAATAAGGATTTTATAATATTAAGATAACAGTTTAGTAATGCGTAATATATATTTTAAGTGACTTTTTAGACTAATTTTCAACGACTTTTTTAACCTAAAAAATTACTAACTTTTCAAACTAAGATTTAGATGTACAAATTTTTCAATAATACAGATATAAAATTGTTTAAATTTATCAATAGCCATCACAATGCTTTCTGGGACGAGATTATGTATCAAGTAAGTACAACCAATATATGGATACCCCTTTATGTATATATAATTTTTATTCTATTTAAGGAATTTAACAGGAAAGGATGGATTTGCCTGGCAGTATTAGTTACTATGCTATTTGTAAGTGATAGGGTTTCTACCTTTTTTAAATATTTTATGAAAACATTAAGGCCATCTCATGAAATATATTTTAAATCATTTATCCATTTGAGTAAAGCCGGACCTGGGGGCTTATATGGGTATGTATCTTCACATGCATCCAACTTTTTTTCCTTTACAATTTTGTTATTTATTGTATTACCTAAAAAGTATAGTGGGTTTAAAATAGTGCTATTGACTTCTGCTTTATTAGTAGCCTACTCGAGAATATACAATGGTGTACATTATCCATTTGATGTAATGAGGGGTATATTACTAGGGTCTTTTTTAGGTTTAGTATTTGGGGTAATCTTAAAATACAATAAAAGTATTAACCTACCTACCATTTAATAGTATTTACTTTTTTTGCAAAATATAGTAATAATCTAGTGCACTATTTCTAGTTTTGGGGTTTAAAAATGCAGCATTCAAGGTGCTTACATGAAAAGCGGCAATGGTGTCAACGGTATTAAATTTTTGCAATATGTCTTTATTGATAAGTTTATTAGATATTAATAGATAATCAGCAGGTTTTAAGACTTTTGCTTCTTCTATAATTTGGAAGCTATAATTACTATAAAAATCTAAACTTCTTTCTCCATATATCTTATACAGATAAAAATTCTTTTTGTCTATTTTATAAGTATTTATATACTTAGTTACACTATTCCCTAATTGATACTCTAATAATTTAGGATAGAAAAAGACATTTAATAATAAATTTGTTATTAATATATTAAATACTGCGAATTGAATGGTTTTAGGAATTAACTGCTTTTGTTTATAAATAGAATAGCCAAAAACAATAATAAAAATTATAAAAAGTATACTAATTAAGTAATAATTTAAATTAAATGGAATTACTAAAAGAACAATGAGTATAAACAAGACCAAACTAAATAAAATGCCATTGATAATAGATAAAATATTTCTAAGCTTTTTATTTTCATTTATGGTAATCAAAGAATAAATATATTTTGCAGCAATAATGGAGGCGAATGGTAAAACAATATAAATATAATGAGGTAACTGATAATTACTAATACCCAATGCAGTATAAGTAATTAAAAAGCCTGGTGTACTTATCCACTCTTCATGACCCTGTACATGAAACTTATTTTTAATTGTATTGTAAAATTCTAGTACTAAACCTATTATGAAAAATAATATCCATGGTAAAAACCCCCATAATAAATTTTCAAATAAGAAAAAGAAATAGCCGTTTTCGTGCCAAACACTTTCTCCTGTAATTCTACCAAAGCTTTGTGTCCAATAAAAAAATCTTAGTCCAGAGGTTCCTGATTTTTCGTACATTATTTTTTCAGGGTGTAAATCAAATTGTTGGTATAAGCCAATATCCATAGGGATTAATAAAATTAGAATGATAAGCACCCCTATCAAATATTCCCATTTAAAAAGTAGTTTAAAATTTCTGTGCATTAAAAAATGAGGCACAAATGAAAAAATAGGCACCATTAAGGCAATGGGGCCCTTTGTCATCATGCCAAAAGCAACAGCTACAAATGCCAATATCAAGGAAATCCATTTTTTGGTGAATAGCCAATTTGAAAACTGCCAAATACCTAATATTACCCATGCCATTAACATCGTATCTGTTCTAAGATCATGGGTTATTAAAAACATGGCCTGAGAGCTTGCCAAAACCAAGGCAGCTAATAATGCTATCTCTTTAGCGTAATATAGGAGAGTAAACTTATAAGTGCTATAAATGGCTAAAACTGCCAATAAAATAGAGGGTAGTCTAAAGGCAATATCGTTAATGCCGAATATATACATGCTTGAAGCATTAAACCAGAATAATAAGGGGGGTTTGTCTAGGTAATCCTTGCCTTGGTCATAAACTTGAAGAAAACTTTTGTTTAAGAGCATTTCCCTTGAAATATTCGCATATTGAACTGAATCAATTTCCATTAAGGGTACAGTTATGCTACCTATAATATAAACAACTATACATAGAATAATATAGAATAAATATTGTTGCTCTAACTTGCCTGTTTTATAAAAAAACATTATTATAATAATTTATTGTTACTAAATTAATTTTATTCTTTAATTTAAAATATTTTATTTAAATTGATTTAGTTAATTTTTAACCCCATAAATATACAAATGATTATCAACAAAATTTCAATAATTGTTCCTGCATTTAATGAAGAATCTACTATTAGTATCATAGTAGATAAATTATTAAATCTATATCTTGTAAATAATATAAAAAAGGAAATTATTATTGTTAACGACTGTTCTAGCGACAATACAGAGCATTTAATACAAAATATAATAAAGTCAAACCCTACAGCTGAAATTATATATATTAAGCATGAGAAAAATTTAGGAAAAGGGGCAGCTATTCATTCGGGTATCAAAAACGCAACAGGAGACTACCTCATTATTCAAGATGCCGATTTAGAGTACGATCCTGCTGAAATTAATAAACTATTAAAGCCAGTTTTAGATGGCTATGCCGATGTTGTATATGGCTCCAGGTTTATTGGAGGTGCCCCACATAGAATTTTGTTTTTCTGGCATACCATTGGAAATAAGTTCTTAACTTTTTTGTCAAACTTTTTTACCAATTTAAATTTGACAGACATGGAAACTTGTTATAAACTTTTTAAAACAAGCATTATAAAAACTATTTCCCTACAAGAAAAAAGGTTTGGATTTGAGCCTGAAATAACATCAAAAATTTCAAAAATTAAAGGAATACGTATTTATGAAGTTGGTATTTCTTATTATGGAAGAACTTATTTGGAAGGAAAAAAAATAAATTGGAAAGATGGTTTTAAAGCCATTTACTGTATTATTCGATATAATTTATTTAATTAATTATATTGAATAATAATTTTTTCTATTTAAATAGTTTACCAAAGATATTCACCTTTACTTAGTCTAACTTACTAACCCAATTTGTACCAACCATCAAATAATTTATCTTCATCAATATTAAATTTTTTTTCATCAACAATTTCGTCATCTACTTTTTTTATTAGCTTTACCCACTGACCTTTTTCTTGAAATTGATTATTTAAAAAAGCACTGAAACCAAGTTTACGATTGTCTTTAAGTAAAATTTCTTTTGACCAATTATTTCCACGAAACTCTTTTATCCAAGGGCGGCCATTTTCATCTGTGTACCATACTTGACCAAATGTCTGGAAACTTACTTCAACAATTAGCTCTACTTTAATTATGGGCAGAGTATCCATTTTCTTATTATTTGGAAATAAGTTATAGATATCTTTAACTGAAATTTTGCGCAAAGACATTTACTAACATTTAGATTCAATAGTAATTTAGAACATAAATGTCACCAGAATATGAATTGTTGGTTAAGAAATTGTATTCTGTGCAGAAAGAGAAAATTATCTAAGAACTTATATGTGCTTTATATATAACTTTTTGGTAGGCTTAAACTTTTTTCTAGTATAAAAATTTTGGGTGGTGGTGGAAGTTAAATTACAAAGCACTTCTATCTTATTAAAACCCAGCTTAGACGCTTTTTCATAAATATGTAAAAAAAGTTCGTCTGCTAAATGCATTTTACGATAATTAGGAGATATGTAAAATTCATGAATTTGTAAATTAGGCTTACTGTCTATAAAACTTTCAACTTTATCGCAAACAATGAACCCAATTTGATTGCCTAATACTGTTTCTAGTATATATATAAAACTAGTCTTACTATTAACCTTCTTTATAAATTGCTTATTAAATACTTGTTCTTCTATAGCTATGCCATAAACTTCCTGCATAGCTTGATAGAAATAATTAAAATCGGCTATTTGCGCCTTTCTTATTTGCCAATCTTTAATTAACATAAATATCTTTTATAAACAATACAAATTTAAGATATCCTAACATAATCTAATGTTAGGAAAAAGTTACTTAGTTATTAAGCAAATGTTAAGTACAGAATTATTCTAGATAGATCTTTCTAAGCTTATTAATTTTAGCAGCATTGAGTCCTAATTCCATTTCTAAATAAGATTCAATAGTTCCAAAATTTGACCTAATGGTGGCAAAAGTAGCTGCAATATACTCTTTCTTCGCACCCATTAAATTACTAGCTATTTTTTCATCCAAACCATAGTACTTCGTCATTTGAGTTATGGTTTTGGCATTTTCATTACGTCTATAATAATTGGTTGCCTCGTAGTCTTCATATATAGTTTGCTCATCTACTCCTAGTGCATATAAAATTAAAGCAGCTGCTATACCTGTTCTATCCTTACCAGCGGTGCAATGAAATAGCATTGGACTAGCTGTTTTATTGGACAGCAAGCTATCAAATAACGGTGTGTAACGGTCTTTAAATGGAGTCAAAACAGTATAAAAACTCATCATGAATGAATCTGACTTTAAATACTTTCCCATATTCTTCATATAGTTGCTATCTCCAATATTTTCGCTACCTGCTGGTAGTGAAATACGCGTAGTACCTGTTGGTATTTTGTCTGGTGCTGTTTTTACTTCATAAGGACCTCTAAAATCAAAATCGTATTTAATATGTAAAGCGGCTAATTTAGTAAGGTCGGCATCGGTTAAGGTATTTAAGGCTGCAGAGCGGTATAATAAGCCCATTTTAACTGTCTTGCCATTCTTTGTATGGTAGCCGCCAATATC
>Ga0194037_1000797_pt1 | contig 24494 bp, 24 predicted proteins | sample JunL306m_MetaG_FD_148653 | JGI IMG/M metagenome (GOLD analysis project Ga0194037, IMG submission 148653) | Anoxic zone freshwater microbial communities from boreal shield lake in IISD Experimental Lakes Area, Ontario, Canada - Jun2016-L304-6m | ecosystem: Environmental > Aquatic > Freshwater >...
AAAGTCGATGGCGCGTTGTACCGTCAGTTGCAGGATCTCCGGATTGAATGGTTTTTCGAGGTAATCACAGGCCCCCCTGCGTATGGCAGCGACGGCACTTTCAATGCTGCCACAGGCAGTTACAACGATAAAGGGTACCGCCAGCTCGCGGCGGCGCGTTTCCTCCAAAAGAGAGAGGCCGTCCATGTCCGGCATGCGTAAATCAGAAATTACCAGGTCATAACTTTGCTGCTCGATATGTTCGAGGGCTCGCAAGCCGCCTGACGCAGATGTTACGTCAAAACCAAAATGTTTCAGGTGTCCGCTCAGGACTCTCAGGGAGGTTTCGTCATCGTCGACAGCAAGTATTTTAGAGGAGAGCGGGTTCATTATGCCGTTTCTGCCTTCAGGCGCCTCTCCTCCAGCAGCATATCGATCGCCAGCAGAAAAACCCCGACACAAATCAGAGAATCAGCAACGTTGAAGGCCGGCCAGTGATGCGTGCGCCAGTAGGCGTCCAGAAAGTCGATCACTTCACCCAGTCTGATCCGGTCGATCAGATTTCCAATCGCACCGGAAAAGATCATCGCCAGCGAAAGCTGGGCCAGGCGCTGGTCGTCGCGCAATTTGCGGAAGGCGATCAGGATCACGATGGCCGCAATGATCGAAACGCAGATAAAAAACGGCAGCCGCCAGGAGGCGTGTGAGAGGAAGCTGAAGGCGGCCCCCTTGTTTCTGACGTAGGTCAGGTTAAAAATACCATCAACAACCGGAATCGAGTCGAACAGCCGCATGGAACGATCAATAGCAATCTTGGTGGTCTGATCGGCAATCAGGCCGATCAGGGTAACGATTGCAAAGAGTGGCCACGGTTTCATAACACCGCCTGGGTACATTTCGGGCAGATGGTGGGGTGATCGCCATGCGTTCCCAGCTCTTCACTATAGATCCAGCAGCGTTCGCACTTAATACCCGGTGCAGCGGTGACCTGAATTTTCAAGCCTTCGATGTTTTCAGAAGCCCAGCACTCTCCGCTGATTTCGTCCACCAGAACCGCCTTCGAGACGATGAAGATGCTGGCCAGTTCTGTGCGGTACTCCTGCAGGAAGGCCTGCAGCTCCGGCGGCGCGCTGATGGCCACGGCGGCGTCCAGCGAATGCCCGATGGTCTTGGCGGTACGGGCCAGTTCCAGCGCTTTGGAAACGTCGGCGCGCACTTTGATAATGCGCTCCCAGCGGGCTGCCAGGACGTCATCTTTCCATTCCGGGTTCAGAATCGGGAAGGCGGCCAGGTGGACGCTTTCGACTTCGCGCCCCGGCATGCAGCGCCAGACTTCGTCGGCGGTGAAGGAGAGGATCGGCGCAACCAGTCGCACCAGGGTGTCGAGAATTTCGTGCATGACGGTCTGGGCACTCCAGCGGCTCAGCGAATCGGCCTTGCTGGTGTACATGCGGTCTTTGAGGATATCGAGGTAGAAGGCGCTCATCTCGATCGTGCAGAAGGTGTTGATCTCCTGGTAGATGCTGTGGAACTCCAGCTGCTGATAGGTGCCCAGTACCTTTTCTTTGAGCAGCTCCAGGTGATGCAGCGCCCAGCGGTCGATTTCGGGCATCTCGCTGAAGGAGACCGTTTCGGTGTTCATATCAAAGTCGCTGATGTTGCCGAGGATGTAGCGGCAGGTATTGCGGATACGGCGATAGGACTCCGCCACGCGGGTCAGGATCTCTTGTGAGATGCGGTTGTCATCGCGATAATCCTGGGCTGCGCACCAGAGGCGCAGAATGTCGGCGCCGAACTTTTTGATGACATCTTCCGGTGCGACGACGTTGCCGACCGACTTGCTCATCTTGCGCCCCTGACCATCCAGTACGAAACCGTGCGTCAGAACGCTCTTGTAGGGGGCTACGCCACGGCTGCCGACGCTCTCCAGCAGCGAAGAGTGGAACCAGCCGCGATGCTGGTCGCTCCCCTCCAGATACAGGTCGGCCGGTGAGCGCAGTTTGGGGTTCGGTTCCAGTACGGCGGCATGCGAAACGCCCGAATCGAACCAGACGTCGAGGATGTCATTTTCTTTTTCAAAGGCGTGCCCGCCGCATTTCGGACATACCGTGCCGGGGGGCAGCAGCTGTTCGGGACTCCAGTCGAACCAGACATCGGAGCTTTCGGTTTTGAAAATTCCGGCGATGTGATCCATGATCGTGCCGTCGGCAATATACTCGCCGCAATCGCTGCAGGAAAAGGCGGTGATCGGCACACCCCAGCTGCGCTGGCGCGAGACGCACCAGTCGGGACGGTTTTCGATCATGCCGTAGATGCGCTCGCGTCCCCACTTCGGAATCCACTGCACCTGATCGATGGCTTTGAGCGCCTTGTCGCGCAGGTCGTTGGCTTTCATGCTGATGAACCACTGCTCGGTGGCGCGGAAGATGATCGGCTTCTTGCAGCGCCAGCAGTGCGGATAGGAATGCACGATCTTGCTGGTCTGCAGCAGCGCTTCCACTTCGATCAGTTTGTCGATGACGCTCTGGTTGGCGTCAAAAACGAACTGGCCGCCGAAAAATTCAATATCCTTCAGATAGCGGCCATGATTGTCGACCGGATTGTAGATCTCCAGCCCCTCTTTAAGTCCCAGTTCATAGTCGTCCTGGCCATGGCCGGGGGCGGTGTGAACGCAGCCGGTACCGGCTTCCAGCGTGACATGTTCGCCCAATAGGACTACTGAGTCGCGCTCGTAGAAGGGGTGTTTGCAGAGTTTACGCTCCAAAACGGCGGCCTTGAAGGTGGCGATGACCTGACCACTCAGACCGGCGGTGGCCAGGAAAGAGTCCTTAAGCCCTTCAGCTACGATCAGAATCCCCTTTTCGGTTTCCACTGCCACGTAGTCGAATTCGGGATGCAGCGCGACCGCCAGGTTGGCCGGAATTGTCCAGGGGGTTGTGGTCCAGATGACGATGTAGGCCTGTTTCCCTGCCAGCGCCGGGATCTCGTTTCCGAGATCATCACGCAGCGCGAAACGAACGAAGATGGATGGCGAGGTGTGGTCGGCATGCTCCACCTCAGCCTCAGCCAGAGCGGTTACGCAGGAGGAGCACCAGTGCACAGGTTTGCGGCCGCGATACAGGCCGCCGTTGTGGGCAAAACGGGCCAGTTCGGCGGCGGTCAACCCTTCGTATTCATAATTCATGGTCAGATACGGATTTTCCCAATCGCCCAGGATGCCGAGCCGTTTGAACTCGTCGCGCTGGATGGCGACAAATTTGGCGGCGTAACTGCGGCATTCGCGGCGCATCTCCAGCTTGCTGATCTGGTGTTTTTTGGAACCAAGGTTCTTTTCAACCTGCAGCTCGATCGGCAGGCCGTGACAGTCCCAGCCCGGCACATAGGGGGCGTGAAAACCTTCCATTCGCTTGACCTTGAGAACGATATCCTTGAGGGTTTTATTGAGGGCATGACCGATATGGATGTGGCCGTTGGCGTAGGGGGGGCCATCATGCAGGATATAGAGCGGTTTGTCCTTGCCGCTCTCTTCCAACCTGGTGTACAATCCTTCGCGCTCCCACAGGGCCAGCATTTCGGGCTCACGCTGATTGAGATTGGCTTTCATCGGGAAATCGGTCTGCGGCAGATTAAGGGTGTCTTTATACTCCATGAGTGCGTCTCCATTCTTCATTCGTTAAAACTGCAACAAACTACAGATTTTAAGCCGGATTGTCAACAAACGGAGGTTTTTCATGAAACAGCTTTTCATAAGTGCATTTTTTGCGGTTATTTTCCATTCCCCGCTTTTTATTGACAATTGTTACGCGTACCTGCTTCCCGACAGCGGGCAGACCCTCTGTTATCAGGTTGTTGATTGTGCCCCCGACAGCGGACTGACTATATGTTACGGGACGGTTGATTGTGCCGGTACCGGACAGGATGGGGCCTACAACATCAATCCGATGTCGTTCACAGACAAAGGCGATGGTACGGTCAACGACAACAACACCGGTCTGGTCTGGCAGAAATGCAGTGTTGGTCAGAGCAACGATGAAACCTGCAGCGGAACTGCTACAAGCTTCAACTGGTATCAGGCGTCCGGAACATACAATGCCGCTTCCAACGCTGACACGCAAAACGTCTGCAGCACAGTTACTTTGGGTGGAAACAGCGATTGGCGCCTGCCGTCAAAAAAAGAGCTGATGAGCATCGTCGATTACAGTATTCCCTATCAGGGACCGACGATACAGCAGTCCAGCTTTCCGAATACGGTTGCGCCCTTGAATACAGTTGCGATCTTATATTGGTCCTCGATCACTTTCGTGGACCATCCGGTCGGCGCGTGGCGTGTGGATTTCTCCAATGGTGGCATCGACTATTACCCTAAGAGCAATAGCTACTCTGTAAGGTGCGTGCGCGGCGGACAATGATTTGGACTTTTGATTTTTTATGGTTTCCGGCTCGAAAGGAGCATTTTATGAGCAACATAAGAGTTTTCTGTATCCTGGTTTTCCTCTGCTTGGCCGGGTGGCCCACCCGACATGCAGACGCTGCTATCCTTTCCAATAATGGCAACGGCACGGTAACGGACAGCAGGGCAGGGCTTGTCTGGCAGCAGGGAGATCCGGGTACCATGACGTGGGACACCGCACTGACGTACTGCGAGGGACTGTCTCTGGGGGGGCGCAACGACTGGCGCTTGCCGAATATAAAGGAACTGGAATCACTAACCAATGATGCACGCTATAGCCCTGCTATTGACACAACATATTTTCCAAATGCGACTGCGTCCACCTATTGGTCGTCTACCACATACGCGAGCATTCCTGCTAAAGCGTGGGGCGTGGCTTTCAACTTTGGCTTCATCAACTTCTACAACAAGAACGATAGCTCTCATGTCCGGTGCGTGCATAGCACGCAGCCTGAGATAGTGTCCACCAAGCCAGGTGACTGTAACTATGATGGAACTGTCACTATCGCCGAAGTCCAGAGTGCCATCAATATGTTTCTGGGGTTGAAAACGGTGGCCGCCTGCGTTGACTTCAGCGGGGATAATGCAGTATCGATAGCCGAAGTACAGAAGACGATTAACAGCTTTTTGGGGTTGTAGGTCTAATTCAAAGCTAGCAGATGCCGCCAGAGGGGAGGGGCGAGATTTTACATACCAGGTACTTTGTCTGCATCTAAATGGGCAAAACAGAGTGTGTCCGTGAGATAATTTAATTCAAGGCAGCTCCGAAATCACTTGACGATGGGCGCTTGATCCTCTATTATTCACCTCCTTACGGGCCTATAGCTCAGTTGGCTAGAGCCACCGGCTCATAACCGGTTGGTCCCAGGTTCGAGTCCTGGTGGGCCCACCAACTTACAAAATACGAGGGAAAACGCCGGATGCCGGCCAGATATTTGGGAATGCCCCGTTATCATACCTCACCACGAGAGTGCACACCGCAAGGTTGCACTCTTTTTAATTTCAGCTGATGAAGACGCTTAAAGTTTCAGACATTGTTGGAATCATTAACAAAATAGCCCCGCCAATTTTAGCGGAGACGTGGGATAACCCGGGGCTGCAGGTCGGTGATCCGAATGATGACGTCACCCGCATCATGGTGGCTCTGGACGCGACACCTGCCACGATCAGTGCTGCTATCAGTGCCTCATGCCAACTGCTTGTTACCCACCATCCTCTGATTTTTAAACCTCTTAAATCCATTTCGACCGCCACACCACTGGGAAGCCAGATACAGACCGCTATCAGAGCTGGATTGTCGATTGTCAGCATGCATACCAACTACGATATTGCTGGCGGAGGCTTGAATGATCTGCTGGCACAGATAATCGGACTGCAGGAATGTGTTCCGCTGCGGATAACGACGACCCGTGAACTGCTCAAACTGGTTGTATTCGTTCCGGTTGACCATCTTGATCAGGTGCGGGCAGCACTATTTCCGTATACTGAGTCACTCGGTAACTACCGCGACTGTTCATTTGCTGCTGCTGGAGAGGGAACGTTCACACCGCAGGCGGGTGCCCACCCGTTCGTCGGAATAATCGGAGCGACACAGAAGGAACCGGAAGAACGACTTGAACTGCTGATTGAGCGTACGAATCTGGCGCGCACCATCAAAGCTCTTTTGGCGGCGCATCCCTACGAGGAGCCGGCCTATGATCTCTACCCCCTTTTGAATGAGGGTGTAAAGCTCGGTCTTGGTCGAATCGGACGTCTGCCGGAGATAGAGACGCTGGCAGCATATGCCAGTCGGGTCAGTGGGCTGCTGGCTGCGCCCGGTTTACGCTTCGTCGGTGATCCTGCTGTCCGAATTTCAAAGGTTGCGCTCTGCAGCGGCAGTGGCGCCTCACTTGTGCGCGATGCGGTGCGTGCCGGGGCTGATCTGCTGGTAACCGGTGACGTAAAATATCATGAAGCACGTGATGCAGAAGATCTGGGGATTGCCCTGATCGATGCCGGCCATTTTCCGACGGAAATAATTATGGTTAACGAAGTGGCAGGACGTATCGAGCGGGCAATTGCCGCAGCAGGTTGCACAGTATGCCAGGTGCTGCCATGCTGCATTCAGACGGATCCATTCAGGAACATAACCAGCAGTTGATTTAGAAAAAAGTATCAGGGGGTACGGTTTTGAAAAAAAAATTGGAAATGCTGGAAGAATTACAGGAGATTGAACAGGTTATCGACGGGATGAAAACGGTCCAGAGTGGTCTGCAGGGCGAGTTGGACGATATCGGTCTGGCTGTGGATGCAACCCGGCAGGAAGTGGCAGGACTGGAAGAGCGTCTGACTCTGCTTGAGTCGGAGAAGAGTGTTCTTGAAGTGACTCAGGCTGCTGAGCTGGAAAATATTACCCGTTCCGAAACCAACATGAAAGAGATCAAGACCAACAAGGAGTTTCAGGCTGTCGGTCGTGAAATCAGTGCTGCCCGCAAGCAGTTGACGGAAATTGAAGAGCAGATCCTGCAGAAGATAACCCAGATCGATGAATTTGCAGGAGAACTGGCTACTAAAAAAACGTCGTTGGGAGAGCTGGCTGAAAATTCGGCTGAACGCGCTTCCGAAAAACAGGCTGAAATTGATAAAATCCAGCAGGATATCGATGCTGATGTTGTCCGTCGCGAGGCCTTGACCGGTGCCATGCCGGCCAGTTTGATCAAGCGCTTTACCACGCTGCGCGATCAGCGGCGCGGGCGTGCTCTGGCAATTGCCCGGGATGGCTACTGTATGGGGTGTAATATGCAGCTGCCACCACAGTTGTATAACAATTTGTACAAGTATGAAGAGTTGCTGACCTGCCCGCATTGTCAGCGTATTCTGATCCTCAAGCTGCAACAGCAGTAGCAGGTTCTTCATCTCTTTGCTGCAGAGGGTTTGGTTGAAGTAGTCCAGGTGGCCGCTGCCGGTTTTACCGGTGGAGGAAAGTCCGGGCTCCACAGGGCATGACGCTGGATAACGTCCAGCGGGGGTGACCCCAGGGAAAAGTGCCACAGAGAGAAGTCCGCCTGCTTCGGCAGGTAAGGGTGAAAGGGTGAGGTAAGAGCTCACCGGGTCTGGCGGTGACGTCAGATGCCAGGTAAACCCCGTCAGGAGCAAGGCCAAATAGGGAGGCGTTAAGGGCTGCCCGCCTGTGCCTCCGGGTTGGCTGCTTGAGGCTGCCGGTAACGGTATGCCCAGATGAATGGCCATCGCCCGGGAAGGGGTAACCCGACCCGGGAACAGAACCCGGCTTACGGACTGCTTCAACCAATTATCAGGATATGTGTGAACGATCAACAGAAACTGGAACAGGGCTTATTGAAGGTTGCCGACCTGTTCGCAGCGTTTGCTCCCACTATACAACGGCAGATAACAGTTCTGCTGAATCAGTATCGAGCAGAAAAAGAGGCTTTGGCAGCTGTTGTTTACGCGGTGGAAGCCGCAGAGATCTGCCGGAAATGTGGGGGGCAGTGCTGTCTGAACGGCAAGTTCCGTCTCACGGTGTGTGACGCCCTTGTTTTGTCTGTTGAGCAGTGGTCGCTGTGCTCTGAATTCAATCAAAAGCCGATCTGCCCTTATGGAACTGATCAGGGGTGTTGTTTGCCAGCCGGGCTGCGCCCGATGGACTGTATTCTGTTTGTTTGTGATGAAATCGATGCGCGCTTGACAGAATCTGCCAGGTACGAGCTATCGGAACGGGAGGCATGTATCAGGGAATGCCTGCAGTCGATATCCCGCCTTGCAGACATTCCGCTTTCAATGCCGCTGTTACTGTGGACAGGCAGGAAATAACTCCGTTATTACACAATTTATTTGTATGAGAGGCTTAGTTTTATGGCAAAGATCAGTGATATAGTTCTTATTCATGTTGACAATAAGCCGGGTTTCTACGCCCGCGTGGAAGAAATGGTTCCGGACGTCAAGCCGGGATGGTGGCAGGTCAGCCTGCTGGTGCTAACGTTTCCGCTGCAGGTGTTTACCTGGATACTTGATGAATACCAGATTGAGGGCTCCGATTTTACGATGGGCGGCACTCCTATCCGGATGGAAGAGGTTGTTTCTCCGGTTGAGCTGGAGCGGGTCGAAAAAGAAAAGACGGAAAAAGAGCGTTTGCTGAAGATGCGGCAGGAGGGGGGAGCACCCAAGGTTATCTCTCTGCAGGATCGCCGCAAGAAATAATAAAAAACGGGGCGTAAAGGTAGACACCCCGAAAAAATAGTGATTATTTACAATTGAAGACCGCCTCTCTACGGCGGTTTTTTGTTTTTCCGGTAGCCTCGGTTTTCCGGACCGTTCCCGGTGGTACAGGACAACCGTTTATATCGACAGTTGTTCCGGGAGGAGTATTTGGACAGATGATTCTGGTTCAAGGGTTCATCTTAATTAAAGACACACATCAGAAGCCCTTCCGGAAAGGACCGGAAGGGCTTCTGATGTGTCCATGCAAACTTGAAGGTTACGGGCAGGTGAAGTTTGCTTCTACTCGCCGATTCTTGGTTTTTCCTGCTTTGGTCTTGTTGTCGGCGATAGGCTTGGAAGGGCCATAGCCTTTGGCAGCAATGCGAGTCGGATCAATACCAAAAGTTGTTACGATATAGTTCCGGACGCTTTCGGCGCGGTTCTGGGAAAGTTTAATATTGGCAGTCTTGTTGCCGACATTGTCAGTATGTCCTTCAATAGTTCCTTTGGCCGTCGGGAACTCTTTCAGGAATGTGCCCAGCTTTTTCAGCTCGTCATGAAAAACCGGCTTGATATCCGTCTTGTTCGTGTCAAAAGTAATGTCAACAACAGTCGGACTACAGAGTTTGGCCGGTGCCACAACAACCGGCGGGCAACCATCCTTGTCTACCGTTGTTCCGAGTGGAGTTGCAGGACATTTGTCGAGGTAATCGTAGACACCGTCCTTGTCGGAGTCAAGCGGGCAGCCGTCGCGGTCAACAGCTACTCCGACCGGAGTTCCGGGGCACTTGTCAAGAGAGTCGATTACACCATCCCTATCGCTGTCAACAGGAGCAGGAGGAGGCGCCACAACCGGAGCTGGTGCAGGAACAATAACCGGTGCCGGAGCAGATTTCGCTACAGGAACGGCAACAGGAGCTGGAGCCGGTGCGGGAGCCGGCTCAGGAGCAGGTGCCGGGGCAGCTACCGCTTTGACTGCCGGAGCTACGCCGCCGAAGGGTATATAGGCCCCCAGGGTATACTCCAGGTTGTTGAGCGTATTGGAATCATATGTGTAAATTATGTGACGGATATCGCCACGCAGGGCAACGTTTTCGGTCACGAAATACTTGGCGCCGACACCGTAATCAAAAGCGCCATGTGCTTTTCGGTTGATATGGGCGCCGTAAAAGTTGACAGTGGAAAATCCGGCAGCCACATAGGGGACCAGCTTGTTATCAGGTACAAAGTGATACAGCAGGTCGCCACCATAGCGATACAGATCGGCTTTACCTCTGCTTTTGGTTGATTCCGTGTAGGCGTAATCGAAAAGTGCTTCCACTCCGAAATGTTTCGTAAAGTTGTAGCCACCTCTGATACCGTATACTGGGTTGGTTTCGAGGTGCTGCTTGCCATCAAAGGTGTAACCTCCTATAACGGGCGAGATTGAGAAATCCCCTTCTTTAACACCGGCATATGCCGACGATGCCGCAAGGGCAAGGGCGGCAGCCAAAACAATGCTCATTTCCTTTTTCATGATGTTCCTCCTTGGTTGATGATGTTTTCCCGCGAATTAATACCATTATTGCACGGTTCTACGCAACCCCTAAACCTGTATGCTTTCCGGGATTCACCGCTACAGCATATCGCTTTTATTTCATTATGCAAGCAACTGGAGGGCTAAGATCTTGCAATTTCATCCGGGCTGCATTAATCTTCGGTTGCTGTATGCTGAAGTACAATTTCAGCTGGACCATAACCTGTTGAGGAGGATGTACCATGTTTTTTCCACAGTTCCGGGCACGCAGAATCAGGGGTAATGAATCATTTCGCCGAATGGTTCGCGAGACAACTCTTTCGGTTAACGATCTCATCTATCCGATGTTTTCGGCTTTCGGCAGCGGTATCCGCAAGGAAATATCCTCCATGCCGGGTATCTATCAGCAGTCGATCGAACATATTGTTGCCGAGGCCAAAGAGGTCAAAGCGCTTGGTATCCCGGCAGTACTTCTGTTCGGGATCCCCGAGACCAAAGATGCAGTCGGCAGTGACGCCTACTGTGATACCGGCATAATCCAGGAGACAATCCGGGCGCTGAAGCGTGAGGTGCCGGGACTGACGGTTATTACCGATGTCTGCATGTGCGAATATACGGATCACGGGCATTGCGGGATTATCAAGGACGGAGATGTTGACAATGATGCTACGCTTGAGCTCTTGGCGCGTGAAGCGCTTTCACACGTTCAGGCGGGGGCTGATATGGTGGCGCCGTCCGATATGATGGATGGCCGGGTGGCAGCTATCCGTGAGATTCTTGATGAGAATGGCTTTGATGCGATCCCGATCATGAGCTATGCCGTAAAATATGCCTCCGGATATTACGGTCCGTTCCGCGAGGCGGCCGAGTCGACTCCGCAATTCGGTGATCGCCGCAGCTATCAGATGGACCCTGCCAACAGACGTGAGGCACTTCGTGAGGCAGCGTCCGATATCGAAGAGGGTGCCGATATTATCATGGTTAAGCCGGGACTTCCGTATCTTGATATTCTGCGCGACCTGCGCAATGAGTACAACATGCCGCTGGCGGTCTATAATGTTTCCGGCGAGTACAGTATGATCAAAGGTGCTGCACAGAGGGGCTGGATCGAAGAGGAACGGGTGGTCATGGAAACGATGATCGCTTTCAAGCGTGCCGGAGCTGATATCATCATCACCTACCATGCCAAGGACGTAGCACGCTGGCTGGCTCAATAAAGAGCTGATCAGGATGTTATTCAAAAAAGGGCGGTCTCCGAAAGGGCCGCCCTCTACTGCTTTCCGAATGTGTGTTCTGCCGGTCGTTCCCGCTGTTTAACCTATAAAAAGCAGTTGATCACGCAAAGACGCAAAGTTCGCAAAGAAAAACAAACCATTAGAATTAACAACATCAACACCGAATAGAGTGAAGTAGCCTTTTTTATACGTACCTGACTTTCTTTGCGTCTTAGCGCCTTTGCGTGAGTGAATTGTCGTATTTAGGTTTAATCACCGATCCGTTCCGCCATATCTTTTTTGCGCTGCCGGATTGTTCCTTCTCCACTTTGGGCAGGGACAAGCTCTTCCGGGTTCCTCGCCCTGATTTTCGGCATTTCCGGTAGCGTCATGCGTGATGAACCGGTGCCGGTTTTTTGTTCTTCCGTTCTCACTGCTGCTGCCGTTGCAGGCGGGGAGGATGATTCTGGAGCAGGCCTGACCGTTATGCGCTGGCGATGGGGAAACGTTCGTTTCAGATCAATTTCAGATGTAGGGAATTTTGTCAATGTATCGCGGTTTACCAAGACATGCACCTGGCCCTTGCTCCGCCAGACCGACTTGGCAGTCAGTGTGCCCCCCTCTTTCAGGTAGACGGTTCGTGCAGCAAGAGCAGGCTCGACGGCAGCGATCAGTGCCACGACAATCCAAAGATATCGCTTCATACATATTCCTCCCGAGTTTCAAAATGCAGAGCTGTGGCTCCCTCTCAATACAGCGGCTATCTTTCGAGATAGCGCGGCAGTGTCCCGCGAATTTCGACTGTCGGACCGTCTTCAAGTTCGTCTGATTCCCCGTAGTCATCGCCATACTCATCTTCACCGGCCGCCCAGGTGTAGAGCAGCTGTGAGTCTCGCAACTCAGGTTCCTGCGGGCTGTTGAATACCCGTTTCTGCATGTCTTCATCATACAGGCCGATGCAGCCGTGGGAAGCAGGTTTGCCCGGCAGATCGCGTGCATGCAGCCAGTAGGACACGTTATCCGGACCGATATAAAAACGCAGGGCATTGTCCATTGGATACTGCTCTTCGTCGTTGGCCGTCTTGTAGAGTGACGAGGTATGCGTCAGATGGCGGGTTGAGATCTGGAACATGCCGACCGGTGTTTCGGTGGTGAGTTTTCCGGTCGCTGCCGGAGCTGAAAAGACCCGTTTACCGTATTCGTAAGCTGCCAGCCACTGTTCGGTGATATCAACCAGTATATATTTTTCATGTCGTTTAGCCGGTTCGTAACGGTCAGGCAACGGGCAATAGTTGCGGATGTCATCCATGTTGTCGGGCGCTTTGATCGTCATGCCGGGATACACATGCCGCCGGTCAATCCGGTTGAAGCGGGCTACACTGATCCAGTCGTCACCAAAGAGGGATTCCAGCGTTTGATCAGGCCGAATAAAGTGCCCGTGCCAGCGGATCTGCTTCAGGCTGGGGTATTCGACTCTTGTCAGATCTTCTTTTGAGGCATCCAACGGCGACGCTGCCGGTTCATGCGTCATGGATGGCGTTCGCAGAACGGTCAAGCCGACAAAAACAAGCGTGAACAGTACAACCAGGACGAGCTTATGTGAAAGTCGCATATGACTGTAGCGCATAGAGAAAATACCTCGGAGGTTACGAACGGTTTTCATAATAGCCATTTACGTTTGACTATTCAACTATTGTCACGATATCGGCATTGAAAAAGTCTGGCAACTGCTGACAACAGATGCTAGTTTGCTGCCTTAGACGAGGACGGTCTTCCAAAGCCGGTTTGCAGAGGGGATGTATGGACGCTTCTGAGCATAGAGTAGATCAGCCTGACTATAACCAGTTTGCCAGTGATAACTACGCCGGGATCTGTCCGGAGGCGCTGCAGGCCATGCAGGCTGCCAATGTCGGTTTCGTTCCTTCCTACGGCGATGACCTCTGGACTGAGCAGGCCTGTCAACAGTTGCGTCAGGTCTTTGAAACTGATTGCCAGGTATTTTTTGTCTTTAATGGTACGGCGGCGAATTCGCTGGCGTTGGCATCTCTCTGTCGCTCATATCACAGTGTTATCTGCCATGAGCTAGCGCATGTCGAAACTGATGAATGCGGCGCCCCGGAGTTTTTTTCCAATGGTACAAAAATTCTGCATGTGCCGGGTGAAAATGGAAAATTTGATCTGGCCGAGGTTGAACGGGCGATTACCCGCCGCAGTGATATTCATTATCCGAGACCGCGCGTACTGAGTCTGACGCAGGCCACCGAGGTCGGTACCGTATATACGCCGGATGAGATCCGGGCTGCCAGCGCACTGGCCCGCCAGTACGGTCTGCGCGTGCAGATGGATGGAGCACGTTTTGCCAACGCCGTTGCTTCGTTGAACGTACAGCCGGCCGAAATAACCTGGCGTGCGGGAGTCGATGTTCTCTGTCTGGGAGGCGCCAAGAACGGGATGGCGGTGGGGGAGGCGGTCATCTTCTTCAATCGCGAACTTGCCGAAGAATTTGACTATCGCTGCAAACAGGCCGGGCAGCTGGCCTCCAAGATGCGCTTTATTTCGGCGCCCTGGATCGGCATGATTGAAAATGGCGCCTGGTTGAATAACGCCCGCCATGCCAACAGCTGCGCAGCTCTGCTTGAGCGAAATATCTCCGGGATTGAGGGATTGCGGATTATGTATCCGCGTCAGGCCAATTCGGTATTTGTTGAAATGCCGGAAAAAATTGCCGCTGGCCTACGTATTGCCGGCTGGCATTTTTATTCGTTTATCGGCTCGGGCGGGGCGCGGTTCATGTGTTCATGGCAGACGACGGCCGAAGATGTGCACCAGTTGACAGCTGCTATCCGCGCCGCCGTTGCCGGGGAGTGAGAGAAAGAAGAGAGGAGGGTTTGGCATGATCAAGACAGCTACGTTTGAGGCGCTTTTGGAAGGGTTGATTCCGGATGGAGAAGATGGATTTGTTTTTAAACTGGAAGGGAAAACCTATCGTCTGCAGAACAGGGATGATGTCCGTAAAATAGCTGAACAACATGGCTACATCATTATTTACTGACTGCAATGACAGCTGTAAAAAAAGGCCCATCACCGTAAAAGCGGCGATGGGCCTTTTTGATTCTATGATTCAGACAGAGACACCTAAAAGCTCACGCCGACTCCGCCGGCCAGGAAATCATACTTGTCGTCAAACTGTCGCCGGTATTCTGCATTGAGAAAGAGCGGTCCGATCGGGAAGTTCAGGCCGGCCAGGCCGATCACGCTCCCCTTGGTGGCCCGCTTGTCATGAAAAATCAGTGCCTGACCCAGCCCGAGGTATGGTTTGACGAGCGGAAGCGGTGCATGGACCTTGAAGAGCGCCGTGATCGGTACAGAAGTGTTACGTTTGACAGTGTACCTGTCCTTGTCGATTACCGTGTAACCGAGGGTTGCACCGATTGAAATCAGTCGGTTTATGTAGAGGTCACCGAAAGCTTCCGTGCTGAAACTGCTTTTGCCGGCAGCGACGCCGGCTCGGACACCCACAGCGATTGAGTCGGATGCAAACGCGGGTGCAGCCAGCGCCAGCAGGGTGAACAGGGTTAGAATAATCCGTTTCATCATGTATCTCCTTTATGTCTGATTCGTTTAAGTACCGATACTACCTGAAAAAAATATACTATTCAAGGATGGGGGATTATTTGATGGATTCAAAACAGTATTGACATTTATCTAAAATGAATTATTTTACCATAGCTAAATTTGTTGTTTAATGAGAAATTTTGCTGTATACAATAAAATGATGTATCATTTTATTGTAGCTATTTTATCTGCCAATTCTTGAACGTGTCTCAGTAAACAGCAGTTGTAACAAGGATAAAATGTGAAAAAGAAAAAGATGGTCCTTTCTCAGGAGACGATGGATACCGACTTTATTCGCAAGGTCGAAACGCTTTCTGATACTTCGGTGAGAAGCTGTTTTCAATGCGGTAAATGCTCGGCCGGTTGTCCGATGGCAACTTTTATGGAGCACCCTCCCAACCGGGTTATGCGTCTACTTCAACTCGGCCAGTGGCAGCGTGTTCTGGCAGGACGCTCGATCTGGTACTGTGCCTCATGCGAAACCTGCTCTACCCGATGCCCCAATAAAGTCCACCTTGCTTCAATAATGGATGCCCTGCGCAAACTTTCCTGGGACGCCGAAGGTGCTTCGAAGGAAAGTTATGTCCAGTTGGCCAACAAACTCTTTCTGCAGAACATCAGCACCTATGGTCGCCAGTACGAAATGCGCCTTGCTGCGGTATTCAATGTCAAATCCGGACAGTTTCTCAAGGATATGATGCTTGGTCCCAAGTTGTTCGCTAAAGGAAAATTGAAGATGTTCCAGAGGAAAAACAAGAATTTGTCCGAAATCCAAAAGATATTCAGTCGTATTGAAGAGATGCGTAAAAAAGGTGAAGCACTGTAAAGTCAACGGCCTTCCGACCGGTCTGACATGTCAGACCGGTCGGAATGATTAAAAGGTTCTTATTTATGAACGATACCCTTAAATACGCCTATTATCCCGGCTGCTCCCTGCACGCTTCTGCCGGAGAATATGACCTCTCGACGCGTGAACTGTTTCATGCGCTTGGAATCAGCCTGACTGAAGTGCCCGATTGGTTCTGCTGCGGAGCGACCCCGGCTCATAATGTTGATGAATTGCTGTCACTTTCGCTCTGTGCCAAAAATCTTGAACTGGCCGAGCAGGTGGAGGGGGATCTTGCCGTTGCCTGTGCCTCCTGTTTCTCGCGCCTTAAATTTACCCAGCACACGTTGGAAGAAAATGTCACCAAACGTAAACAGGTGGAAAAGGCGATTGATGCCCCGGTCAAGCTGGACGGCAAGGTCAAGCATCTGCTGGAAATCCTGGCCAAAGATCTGGGGCTGGAACGGTTGGCCGCTTCAGTCAGCAAACCGCTGGCTGGACTTAAGGTAGCCTGTTATTACGGATGTCTCCTGACCCGTCCGACGGACGTCCCTAATCTGGACTGCCCGGAGGCACCCACCATCATGGAACGGGTTGTCGAAGCAGCCGGGGCTGAAGCGGTGGCCTGGTCCCATCGTCTCGAATGCTGCGGCGCCAATTTCACCCTGTCGCGTCCCGGTGTTGTTCTGCAGTTGACCAATGCAATTCTTGATTCTGCCAAGGCGGCCGGAGCCGACTGTGTCATGGTTGGCTGCCCCCTCTGTCATGGCAATCTGGACATTCGCCAGAAAGAAATCGAGAGTGTGTACACTACCAGTTACAATTTGCCGGTCTTTTATCTGACCCAACTGGTCGGGCTCGCAGTCGGACTTGCCTCTGAACAGCTTGGTCTGGACGCCATGATCGTCAACCCGACGCCGTTATTGAAAGAAAAAGGGTTACTGTAAATGTCAAGAATAGGTGTATTCATCTGCCATTGCGGCGAAAACATATCCAGAACAGTCGATGTCGAGCGGGTTGCACAGGAAGTCGGCCGACTGCCGGGCGTTGCCTTTTCCTCGGATTACAAGTACATGTGTTCAGATCCGGGCCAGACGCTGCTAAAGAAGACCATCCAGGATCAGAAGCTGTCTCATGTGGTTGTGGCGGCCTGTTCACCGCGTATGCATGAAAAAACCTTCCGCAAGGCGGTCGAGGCGGCCGGCCTGAATCCGTTCCTGTGCGAGATGGCCAATATCCGTGAGCACTGCTCCTGGGTTCACGAAAATATTGAAGAAGCTACCGTCAAGGCGACTGAAATCGTCGGTATGATGGTTGAGCGGGTCAAAAAGAACCGTGTCCTGCCGACCATCACGGTTCCGGTCACCAAGCGATCATTGGTCATCGGAGGCGGTATCGCCGGTATCCAGGCAGCTCTGGATATTGCCGACGCCGGCCATGAAGTCGTTTTGGTTGAGAGGGAGCCCTCAATCGGCGGACATATGGCGCAGCTCTCCGAGACGTTTCCTACTCTTGACTGCTCGCAGTGCATTATGACCCCCAAGATGGTCGATGTTGCCAACCATCCCAAAATCAAGCTCTACACCTACTCTGAAATCGAGCTGGTGGAAGGGTTTATCGGCAATTTCCAGGTCACGATCAAGAAAAAGGCCCGCTCAGTTGATGAAGACAGATGTACCGGTTGCGGCGTCTGCATGACCAAATGTCCCCAGAAAAAAATACCCAACAAATTTGACCAGAATATCGGTATGCGCACGGCCATCTACATCCCCTTTCCGCAAGCGGTGCCCAATACACCGGTCATTGATCGCGAAAACTGCACCAAATTCAAGACCGGAAAATGCGGCGTCTGCCAGAAGGTTTGCGGGCCGGGCGCGGTAGATTTTGAGCAGGAAGACCGGCTGATTGTCGAACCGGTCGGAGCAATTGTGGTGGCTACCGGTTTTGACCTTTACACCATCGATGAAAAACCGAAAGGCTCACCGATCAAAGGTTACGGTGAATTCGGGCATGGCAAGATACCGGACGTTATCGACGGTATGACCTTCGAGCGCCTTGCCAGTGCTTCCGGTCCGACCGGCGGTAAAATTGTGCGCCCTTCCGACGGAAAGGAACCGAAACAAATAGTATTTATTCAGTGTATCGGTTCGCGTGCCCGTGAAAAAGGGATCAGCTACTGTTCCAAGGTCTGCTGCATGTACACGGCAAAACATACCATGCTCTATCATCATAAAGTGCACGACGGCCAGGCCTACGTCTTCTTTATGGACGCTCGTACACCCGGCAAGAGCTACGACGAATTCTGGAGACGAGCGATTGAAGAGGAAGAAGCGGTCTATATCCGTGGCATGGTATCGCGCCTCTATCAGAAAGGTGACAAGATCGTCGTGATGGGGAGCGATATCGCTGTTGGCGTACAGGTCGAGATCGAAGCAGATATGGTTGTGCTGGCGACCGCCATCCAGCCCCAGAAAGGGGCTGACCTGCTGGCTCAGAAACTTGGTATCTCCTACGACAAATATAACTTCTATTCCGAGGCCCACGCCAAACTGCGGCCGGTGGAGTGCGCAACGGCTGGCATCTATCTGGCCGGAGCCTGCCAGGGCCCCAAAGATATCCCCGAAACAGTCTCCCAGGCCTCTGCTGCTGCCGCAAAAGTCATGACGCTCTTCTCCAAAGATAAGCTGGAGCGTGAGCCGATCGTGGCTCGCGTACGCGAAGCCGGTTGCGTTGGTTGCTTTGCCTGCAGGAAGGTCTGCGCCTATGGCGCCGTAGAGGAAAAAGAGATCCGCGACCGTCAGGGCAATCTCATAAAAGTGGTCGCCTATGTCAATCCGGGTGTCTGCGCCGGCTGCGGTACCTGCCAGGCCACCTGCCCATCCAAATGTGTGGAACTGGACGGCTACACCGACGAACAGGTTATTGCCATGATTGAGGCCCTTTAACATGCACCCAGCAAAGCAAAAACATACCTTCGAACCCAAGATTATCGCCTTCGTCTGTACCTGGTGCACGTACGCCGGGGCCGATCTGGCCGGAACCAGCCGCATGCAGTACCCGTCCAACGTACGGGTACTCAAGTTCCCCTGCACCGGTCGTATCGATCCGGTCTTTATTCTCAAGGCTTTTCAGCAGGGCGCTGACGGTGTTCTGGTCTCAGGGTGCCATCCGGGCGACTGCCATTACATCGCCGGTAACTTCCACGCCCGCAGAAGATTCGCAGTATTCCGCAAGCTGTTGGAATTTGTCGGAGTCGATTTGAATCGTCTGCAGTTCTCCTGGGTTTCCGCTGCCGAAGGGGGCAAGTGGGTCGAGGTGGTTACCGACCTGACTGAAAAAGTCAGGAACATGGGGCCGATGACGGAATTCAAGGAACTGGCCACGGAAGAGCAGTGGTCCGGCGCGATTAACACACCGGAATTGAAAGAAGCGTTCAACGCAATTTGACGGGAAATATATGACAAGCACACTCATCGATACAACCATCTATGCTGCTATCTCAGAAGCAATTCAGCAGGAAGCGAAACGAATCCTCACTGACGGCCAGGTATCGACGATTGTCGGCTACGCCGCTGCACGGCGGAAAGGTTCAGCCCAGCCTATGATTATAACGGACGCTGCTGACGCGGATAAGCTGATCTTTACTCCGGCCTGCGTCAACGACTTGGTCGTTTATCTGACCAAAGCCAAGAAAGATATTCCGAAGAAAGGGAAGATAGGCATCGTTGTCAAAGGGTGTGATTTGAAAGCACTGACCGGATTAATCGGAGAATCGCAACTCAAGCGCGAAGAGCTGTATCTGATCGGTGTGCCCTGCGCCGGTGTTCTTGCTTCGACCTTCGCTCCTTCTCAGGATCTTACGGAGGAGAGTATTGCTCCAAAGTGTACCGAATGCGACGCCCACCTGCCGACGGGTTGTGATTTCGTCCCGACCGAAACACCACTGACGCCCGAGCTGGAAAAAAAATATGCTGTCGAGATTGCCCGCCTGGAAGCCTTGACCCCGGCTGAGCGCTGGGCCTACTGGAAGGAACAGTTTTCCAAATGCATCAAGTGCTACGCCTGCCGTCAGGTCTGCCCCTTCTGCTTCTGCGAACAGTGCCTGTGCGACCGCAACAAGCCGCAGATGGTGGAAACGACGCCTCGTCCGGCCGGCAATACCGCCTGGCACATCGTACGGGCCATGCATCTGGCCGGTCGCTGTGCCGGTTGCGCCGAATGCGAACGGGTCTGCCCGATGGATATTCCGCTAAACCTCTTAAACCGCAAAATGGCCAAAGAGCTAAAGGAGCTCTATGACCATGAAGCCGGTTTCGAAGTGCTGGAAAAAGGCCCGCTGACGATGTTCAATGAAAAAGACGATCAGAGTTTTATAAAGTAAGGATGCACATGCAAAAATACATCTCTCAGCAAAACCTCAATACACTCCTCGATACTCTGATCGCCTCCGGTACCCGTGTCGTTGCCCCGCGCATGAATGCCGGTACTCCGCTCTACGAACCGCTAACCAGCTCCGCTGAAATGGTCATGGACCAGCTGCCACGCCGCTCCGCCAAAGAAGCCTACTTTCCGGTCTGCGAAGACATCATGACCTACGAGAAGGAGGGGCAGAAGGTTTCAATTTCCGATATCGACCCGGCCCGCTTTCCTGAGACGGTTCTGGTGGGGGTGCGTCCCTGTGATGCCTGTGCTATTCCGGTTCTGGATGCGGTCTTCTCCTGGGATTATAAGGACGAATTCTTTCTGGAACGTCGCCGCAAGACCACCATAGTGGGGCTGGCCTGTACCATAGCTGATGACGCCTGCTTCTGTACTGCGGTTGGTCTCTCTCCGGCCGACACCAAAGGGAGCGACCTGTTTCTGACTCCGCTGGAAGGGGGCGGGTATGCCTGTGAATCCTACAGTGACAAAGGCGAAGCGCTGATCAACAACCATAACAGTCTCTTCAATGATCCGAACAGTGCCGCGTCACTGCCACTGGCCCAACCGTACATGGAAAAATTTGATTTGAAGAAGGTCAAGGCCTGGCTGGATGAGCACTTTGAAGATCCCTCCTGGGATGCCATTGCACTCCGCTGTGTCGGTTGTGGTGCCTGCGCTTTTGTCTGCCCGGCCTGCCACTGCTTCGATATCGTTGACGAAGGGACCGAGAAAGCTGGGAAGCGCCGAAAAAACTGGGATGCCTGCGGCTTCTGGAAATTCACGCATCATGCTTCGGGTCACAATCCGCGCAACCAGCAGCCCAAACGTTACCGCAATCGCATCATGCATAAATTCAAGTACTACGATGACAAGTTCGGCCAGACTCTCTGCACAGGCTGCGGCAGATGTATCCGTGTCTGCCCGGTCGGCATCGATATTGCCCAGATCGTCGAAGAGATCTCTAAAAAACTGGAATAACACAGAGAAACGGAGTACACGGAGTTCGTTAAGAATATATTTTCTCAGTGCTCTCTATTTCTCCGTGTTATTTAAAAAGGTTTTAACAATGTCTGATCACACTAACAAAAACATTTACCTCCCTTACTTGGCCACTGTCGAAGAGGTTATCGACGAAACCCCGGATGTACGCACGCTCAAGCTGGTTTTTCAAGACGAACAGGTCAGGGAAAACTTCACTTTTCGGGCAGGACAGTTTGCTGAATATTCAGCTTTCGGCGCCGGTGAATCAACCTTCTGCATCGCCTCGTCACCGACACGGAAAGGTTTCATTGAATGCTGTTTTCGCTCGGTTGGTCGGGTTACCGAGGCGTTGCGCCGACTTGAAGTGGGAGACACGATGGGTGTCCGCGGCCCGTACGGCAATTCATTTCCGATAGAGGAATTTTTCGGCAAGAATCTGCTTTTCGTGACCGGCGGTATTGCTCTGCCGCCGCTCAGGACACTGATCTGGAATTGCCTGGACTGGCGCGATAAATTTGGTGATATCACGATTGTCTATGGTGCCAGGACCGAAAGTGATCTGGTCTATAAACGTGAATTGCAGGAGTGGCAGGAACGTACAGATGTGCGTTTGGTCAAGACGGTTGATCCGGGAGGTAACGGTCCGGAGTGGGATGGTAAGGTCGGTTTTGTACCGACGGTTCTGGAAGAGGCAGCACCCGCTGCTGACAATACAATCGCACTCGTCTGCGGCCCGCCGATCATGATCAAGTTTACCCTGCCGGTACTGGAGAAGCTGGGTTTCAGCGATGATCAGGTCTATACTACTCTGGAGAACCGTATGAAATGCGGCCTGGGCAAGTGTGGTCGCTGCAATGTGGGCAACGTGTATGTCTGTAAGGATGGGCCGGTATTTACTGCCCGGCAGGTCAAGGCCATGCCGCTTGAGTTCTGATACAAGAAAAGGCGCTTACGGAGCGCCTTTTCTTTATCCGATATGTTTCCCAAACGGGGTCACTCTCTATTTCCCCAGTGCCTCTTCGATTTTTTTCTGGTCAAATCCAACAATAATTCTGCCGTTGATTATAAAAGTCGGCGTTGAATTGACCTTGTTCTTCTTGGCTATTTCAAGCTGCTCTTCCTGAAGTTTGATGCCGGCATCGGTAATCCCCTCGAACTTTTGAACGCTGTCCAGTAGTCCCGACATGACCACATGATAAGCTGTCGCCCGGTCCAGCTGTGAAAGGGCATAGCGGGCTTTATCTTTGGCCTTGAGGTGGCGCGGAAGCGGATAGAAAAACACATGACGGGTTATGTCGGGCCGACTGTCGAAATATTTTGACGCCTTGCGGCAGAAAGGGCAGTCCGGATCAGTAAATTCGATCACTGTTTTGGGGCCGCTACCGATCGTAATTGATTTGGAAACATCAAGATCGGAGGCGAAAACCGGTTGGCATACGAAAGCACTAGTTATAAACATCAGGGTCAGCAGTGTCATTCTCATGGTTTGTACTCCTGGAGTATTTTTTTAGACAGTGGTTCCACCCGGATAGCAAGGTAAAAGGATGATAAATTCGTTTCCGCGTTCCTGCTTGCTTTCAACCCAGATCACGCCATCAAAACTCTCAACGGCCAGTTTGCAAAACATTAAACCAAGCCCAACTCCACTTTGTTCGCGTTCAGCACGATTCACCGATTGGGTAGAACGATCAAAAATCCGTCCCAATTCGTGCGAGGGTATGGCGGTGCCGCTGTCGAAGACACTCAGTCGGACAAAACAGTTTTTTTCAGTAAAATGCGGTGGTACTTTTACATAGATCGGAAGACGGGTAATGTGAGCTTCATTACCCGCAACGCAGCGACAGGAAATTACAATTTCTCCTTCATCCGGGGATAATTTCAGCGCATTGCCAAGTAGATTGGCAAGTACGCGCAGCATGATATGCAGATCGACAGCAATATCAGGAACGCTGTTCTCCGCATCTAGCGTGACTTTGATTCCGTCATTTTCAGCTGTTCTGGCAAACCGTTCTACAACGGTACGTACGATTTCGCGAGGGTTCCTGGGGCGAATGACGAGTCGCATTTTACCGGCCTCAAAGCGTCTGACGTCAAGCAGATTGTCGATCATGGTGACTATTTCGTTGCCGCTGTCGATGGCCGCCTGTAGATAGTCAACCTGCTCTTCATTCACCGCACCCAGGCGCCCTTCCCGAACAATATCGATAGACCCTATCATGGCGGCCATCGGATTTTTCATGTCGTGGGAAAGCATCAGGAAAAAATCTTCTCGTTCCTGTTCAAGTTGTCGTTTCTCAATCAACGCTAGACGATGGTCAAGTGCCCGATTGATCCGCTGTAACAGATCGGCCAGTACGTAAGGCTTGGGAAGGTAATCGGTTGCCCCTAATTTCATGCATTCTACGGCCAGTTTTTCACTGCCGTGTCCACTCATCATGATTACAACGGAGTCGCTGTGGGTGTTCTGCAAGCGCTTGAGGACTTCGACGCCATCGATGTCGTGCATTTTAATATCCAGCAGAACCAGTGAAAAGGAGTTGCCGGTCAGGAGCAAACTCAGTGCGCTTTCACCATCGGCGGCCCATACGGTATCGAATCCGGCAGTTTCTAACTGCAGCTTTAACAGCTCCGCTACGTTTTGATCATCTTCAACAATCAGAATTTTGGTGAGCGACTGCAGAGACATCAGCACGGCTCCTTCCGGTTCTGGGCCAGAAACGCTTCAGCCAGAATCAGATCTTCCGGGGTGGTGATTTTTATGTTGCGATACTCCCCCGGAACAATTCCGACAGAGCCCCCGCACCGTTCAACAAGGGATGCGTCATCAGTACCGATAAAGCCGACTTCTGCGGCGTTCAGATGGGCGTTGAAAATGATGCCGAATCGGAAAGATTGCGGAGTCTGAGCCTGCCAGAGCGTTTCACGTTCCGGTGTATCGATGACGACGCCAGAGCGGACGTTCTTGATGGTGTCTTTAACCGGCACGGCTACAAGAGCGCCATCCCGGCTGCAGGCCATCGCAATTGATTCCTTCAGCATGGTTTCAGTTACAAAGGGTCTAACGCCGTCGTGAATCAGAATTATATCGTCATCATTGACTGCATCCCGCAGTGCGTTCAGGCCGTTCATGACCGAATTCTGACGCTCCTTGCCACCGGCTATGATTGCTGTCACCTTCTGAAAACCGCAGACAGCGATGACATGCTCCTGGCAGTAGGGGATCTCTTCGGCCGGAATGACCAGGTAGATTTCATCTATCAGGGGGGAGTCTTCAAAGGCCGCAATGGTACGCGC
>Ga0194037_1000798_pt1 | contig 24462 bp, 25 predicted proteins | sample JunL306m_MetaG_FD_148653 | JGI IMG/M metagenome (GOLD analysis project Ga0194037, IMG submission 148653) | Anoxic zone freshwater microbial communities from boreal shield lake in IISD Experimental Lakes Area, Ontario, Canada - Jun2016-L304-6m | ecosystem: Environmental > Aquatic > Freshwater >...
CAGCTGATTTAGCCAGTTCTTTTAATTCTAAAAGATCTTCCTGCCCAGAACGAAAAGTGAGATGAACAAGTATGGCGCGTTCACCCGAATCGGGACGATCAAACAATAAAATACTCCATTAAATTAGGTTGTAAAGATGCTGTGGGCTTTATGGCTTATTGTTCTTCTTCGGGGGTGCTAGTTTCATCGCGTGTCATTTTGACGCTCTTGCTAGGAACTATCGTTGATATGGCGTGTTTATAAACCATTTGACTGATAGTGTTTTTTAGCATGATCACATACTGATCAAATGAGTCGACTTTACCTTGTAGTTTAATACCATTAACAAGAAAAATTGACACTGGGGTATGTTCTTTTCTGAGGGTATTTAGGAAGTTATCCTGTAAATTTTGACTTTTGGACATTTGACTGCTCCTTGTTGTTCTAATTAAATTCTTCTTAAAGATAACTGCAATTTCCAGTTAATACAAATTAAACGGGTTTAGTCAGTTTCTGTTGCTCTTATTCTATCAATAGATGTACTGAGTCGCTGCTATTTTATGTGAGTTATTTTTAATTTAACGATTAAGCTACGGAAATCTTCATCAGATAGTGCGTCATTTAATATTAAATGAGAATGTTTTTCTTGTGTAGTCTTTATTGATAGTAAACAACTTTTTTTGTAATGTAAAAAAATGGCAAAGGGAGTGACGACGGTAGAGTTTAAAATTTCGATGGCGACTAAGTCATGATCTTTTGATATTTGCCATCCAATAGTATCAGTATACTTAATAGTAAGCTGATTATTTTTTAAATGCTTTAGTGTTATCCAGCCTTGTAAACAAGTTCCTATAATGAGTATTGATTTAAAAACTAAGCTTAGATCATTAGCTAGGCTAGCACCTAAAGCTAAGGCATGAATTAAAAGTACTAAGGCTCTTAATTGTTGAGAAGGTTTAATTTTCAACAATAGTGCCGGCTCAGGGTGTTGTGGCATTGTATAGATTTTAAAGTTTATGTAGTTAGCAGATGTTATGCAGACATTCAGCGCCCCTACGGGCTTATTCCAACAAAAACCTGCGGTGCTCGGTGCGCCAAACTAGACCCAAACGACATTGCTGCCTAATGTTAGCAATCAAGTAAATCGTAAGCTGTCGATTAAAGTTGTCTTGGTGATTTAAGTTTTGGTAAGGTTATTTTAATCAGCTGCTTTTCGCCTCTGATCTTGACTTGCTATATAATCAACCCCTATTTTAAAACGGACGTTGCTATTATGAATCCCAATTGGAAAAACTTTCTACTCAGTCAACATGCGCACTTCGAAGGTGATGTGACGATTACATTTGCAGCTAGTTTAGCGCATAACGACCAAGTGCTGTGTCCTTTGTTGCATTTTGGTGTCTTGACCGTAAGTGGTGCAGATGCGGGTCGTTTATTGCAGGGGCAAATAAGCTGTGATGTTAATGAATTAACAGAAATGAAGAGTAGTTTAGGCGCTTTATGTAATCCTAAGGGTAGGGTCATAACAACTTTTTTATTAATTAAAAAGGCTGATGTCTTCTTAATGATTTTGCCGATAGCTTTATTAGAGACTGTTAAAAAAAGACTGCAAATGTACATTTTAAGGTCGGCGGTTATTATTGCAGACAGTACTGAATATTATTGTCTGATGGGCTCGAGTACCTCTGAATCAGCCACTGAAGCTTTCATGCATACTCAGCAAGAAAATATCATCAGTATTCAATTTTCATCTACAAAAAATCGACAGTTAATTATTGCAGAAACTGAGCCAGCCATTGCTTACTGGACTGAGCAGCTTGCGATGGGCTATCAAGCTGAAAACTCTGAGCATTGGCGCTATCTTGATATGTTGGACGGTATTCCTTGGCTGACTAATGAAACCTCTGAAGAATTTATTCCGCAGATGCTTAATTTAGATCAGTTAGGTGGGGTTAGTTTTACAAAAGGCTGTTATACGGGTCAGGAAATTGTTGCGCGTACTCATTATTTGGGTAAAGCTAAAAGAGCGCTTTTCTTGGCAGATTGTGCAATACCTAAAGCGCCTTTAGCTAATGAAATTATTATCGATGGCACAACTGCTGATGGGCAGTCACTGGGGCGAGTGTTGCATGCCCAATATAGTGGTGCGCGTTATCAAGCTGATAGTGATTTGTGTAAGTTATTACTGGTATTGCCTGTGGCTGATGAAAGCCTAGTTGATCTAAAATTAAAAGAAGCGCCTCAGTTTTCTATTACCATCAATTAGGAGTTAGCTATGAATACTTCAGCAGGTTTAGCTTTTCGTCGTTTAGGTATGCTTACTATTTTTGCCGTTTACTGCGTAATACTAGCAGGTGGTATCGTTAGAGCTTCGGGTGCGGGTATGGGCTGTCCAGATTGGCCGACTTGTTTTGGGCAATGGATACCTCCGACCGAGGAAACGCAGTTGCCACCTAATTACCATGAGATTTATGCGCAGCGCGGTTACGAGAATACTCAATTTAATCCAGTAAAGACATGGACTGAATATACCAATCGTTTACTGGGGGTCAGTATTGGTTTTTTGATTTTTTTAACGGCTTGGTCCTCACGTATTTATCGTAAAACCGATAAAACTATCTTTTATCTTTCTTTAAGTAGTTTTTTTCTGGTTGGATTGCAAGGCTGGCTAGGCGCGCATGTGGTCGCGAGTAATTTAAAGCCTTATATGATTACCGCTCACATGTTGTTGGCATTGGTTATTGTGGCCTTATTAATTTATACCATTACTAGATCGCAACATGAATCTTTACGCCAGCTTGATACTGGTGATTTGCCTGCCAAATTTAAGAAAGTTTTATGGGCTGCGATGCTCATGACTTTAGTACAGATTTCTATGGGTACGCAGGTGAGAGAGGCTGTTGATGTTATTGCACATGCTAATATAGAGCGCCAGTTTTGGCGTGATGACTTCCCGATTATTTTTTATATACACCGGTCTTTTTCATCTATTATTCTGTTTACAAATCTATGGTTAGCCCGAAAGCTTTATCTTGCGGTTGATAAAAATAGCTTATTGTTTCGTACCGGCTTTGCTATGATCGCCTTGGTCGTTTTAGCGATAGTGGCGGGTATCAGTTTAGATCGATTAGGCGTGCCAGCGCTAGTGCAGCCCTTGCATTTGCTATTGGCTAGCTTGATATTCGGTGTGCAATTCTTTCTTTATCAGAGTTTGAGTTACGCTAACAGATCGTTAGCGTAGTTGGAGTAAAGCAGCTTTAGCTATTTTAAAGCGCAATAGCTGAAGCTATTGCGCTCTAGCTAATGATAATGCTAAGGCTGTTTTAAATAGCCTGCTTAATTCGAGCTAAAGCATTTTCCAAATTAGCCATGCTAGTCGCTATAGAAATTCTAATGTGACCGTCAGTTCCAAAGGCTGAGCCAGGCACTAAGGCCACGCCAGCTTTTTCGATTAAGTAATCAGAAAACTCCAAATCGTTGTTAATGCCGTCCAAGCGTGCGATGAGCTTTTCTATGTTAGGGAATACATAGAAAGTGCCATCCGTTTCTAAGCATTCAACGCCTTCGATACTGTTCAGTTCTGCGACCACATAATCATGGCGTTTTTTAAATTCCACGCACATGTTGCTGATAAAACTTTGATCGCCTGTTAAAGCTGCTTCGGCAGCATATTGTGAGATAGACGTAGGATTAGATGTGCTTTGTGATTGAATAGTGCACATCGCTTCAATCAAGTCAGCAGGGCCGGCGGCATAACCGATACGCCAGCCGGTCATAGAATAGGCTTTAGATACGCCATTCATTACCACAGTACGGTCATAAAACTCGGGATGTGCGTTTAAGATATTAACAAATGAGCCTTGATTCCATAAGATATGTTCGTACATATCATCGGTGGCGATAATAATATTAGGAAAATCTGCTAATACATCACCCAATGCTTTAAGTTCGTCTAAGCTATAAGCGACACCAGAAGGGTTAGAAGGGCTGTTGATAAAAATTAAACGAGTCTTATCGGTGATGGCTGCGCGTAGTTGCTCAGGTGAAATTTTAAAATGCTGCGCTTGAGTGGTTTCGATAATAACGGGTACACCGTCTGCTAACAACACCATGTCAGGATAAGAAACCCAGAAAGGTGCCGGTATAATAACTTCGTCACCCGCATTTAATAAGGCTTGAGTTAAGTTGAAAGAGCTTTGTTTACCGCCGCAGGATACTAAAATTTGTTTAGGCTGATAATCAAGGTCATTATCCTGCTTAAATTTTGCGATAATAGCTTTCTTTAAACTAGCGGTGCCATCAACAGCCGTATATTTAGTAAAACCGCTATCCATAGCCTTAACCGCAGCGGCTTTAATATGATCGGGGGTATCAAAATCAGGTTCACCCGCACCTAAGCCGATAATATCTTTACCTGCGGCACGCATTTGAGCGGCTCTGGCAGTAATGGCTAGGGTAGGGGATGGTTTTACCGCGAGGACTCTATTAGAAAGTGTTATGCTCATGTTCTACTGGATAAGATTATTAATTAAATTCTTGGGATTATACGCTATGTGTGGACTTGCTAAAAACCCGATATTAAAAAAATGATTGATTTTGACGTTGCTGCATTCTGTGCGCATCGATACGCGCAATTTTTTTATAAGGGTGTTGATTTTGTAGGTCGGGTTACGCTATCGCTAACACGACCTAGCTTACTGCGAGTCTGATCTGATTGAGAAATTAAATGAAGAAACAATTTAAACTCCATAGTAAATTTAAGCCTGCAGGTGACCAACCTACTGCTATTAAAGCCTTAGTTGAAGGCTTAGGTGATGGTGAGGTGCACCAGACTTTGCTAGGCGTTACCGGTTCGGGTAAGACCTTTACCATCGCAAATGTGATTAATGAAACACAGCGTCCCGCGATGATTATGGCACCGAATAAAACACTCGCAGCTCAGCTATACGGAGAAATGAAAGAATTTTTTCCGGAAAACAGCGTGGAGTATTTTGTTTCCTATTATGACTATTACCAGCCAGAAGCTTACGTGCCCGCCTCTGATACCTTTATAGATAAAGATGCTGCGATTAACGAGCATATCGAACAAATGCGTTTGTCAGCGACTAAAGCCTTAATTGAGCGACCAGACTCTATTGTGGTAGCAACTGTTTCAGCCATTTATGGATTGGGCGAGCCAGAATCCTATTTCCAAATGGTCTTGCATTTGGTTAAAGGTGATTTGATTAATCAACGTACTTTATTGCGCCGTTTGGCGGAAATGCAATATACCCGTAACGATATAGAATTGCGTAGAGCGACTTATCGAGTGCGTGGCGAAGTGATTGATATTTTTCCTGCTGAGTCTGAACGTGCGGCTTTAAGAGTAGAGTTATTTGATGATGAGCTCGAGCGCTTATCTTTATTTGATCCCTTAACGGGTGAAATTCTACAGCGTTTGGCGCGTTATACGGTTTATCCTAAGAGTCATTATGTTACGCCTAGAGAGCAATTATTATCCGCTGTCGAATCGATCAAAATAGAACTTAAAGCTCGTCTCAAACAATTGCGTTCATTAGATAAATTAGTAGAGGCGCAACGCTTGGAGCAGCGTACTTTGTTTGATATTGAAATGATCTTAGAGGTTGGATACTGTTCAGGTATAGAAAACTATTCCCGATATTTGTCAGGGCGAGCTGCAGGGGAGTCGCCACCGACTATGTTTGATTATTTGCCCGATGATGCCTTGGTGATTGTTGATGAAAGCCATGTCACCGTTCCTCAAATAGGCGCGATGTATAAAGGTGATCGCTCCCGTAAAGAAACGTTGGTCGAATATGGCTTTAGGCTACCTTCTGCGCTCGATAATCGACCTTTAACCTTTGCTGAATTTGAAGCTAAATCACCGCAGCGTATTTATGTGTCTGCTACACCAGGACCTTATGAGCGAGAGCACTCGGATGTTTTTGCTGAGCAAGTGGTTAGGCCAACCGGTTTGTTAGATCCCATAGTCGAAGTCCGTCCTGCGACTACGCAAGTAGATGATTTGTTATCAGAGATTAATTTACGTGTCAGTGTTAAAGAGCGGGTTTTGGTAACTACTTTAACTAAACGAATGTCCGAAGATTTAACTGAATATCTGTCAGAACATGGGGTGAAGGTGCGTTATTTACATTCGGATATTGATACCGTAGAGCGTGTTGAGATTATTCGGGATTTAAGATTAGGTCAATTTGATGTATTGGTGGGTATCAATTTGTTACGAGAAGGTTTAGATATACCTGAGGTTTCTTTAGTAGCGATACTCGATGCTGATAAAGAGGGGTTTCTCCGTTCGGTGGTGTCTTTGGTGCAGACCATAGGTCGTGCGGCTAGAAATGCACAGGGTAAAGCAATTTTATATGGCGATAAAATCACTAAGTCTATGCAACAGGCGATAGATGAAACTGAGCGTCGACGTGAAAAACAGCATTTATTTAATGTAGAACATAAAATTAATCCGACGACTATTTTCAAATCCATCACTGATATTCTTGAGGTGGCTATTCCTGGCTCAGGATTGCCGGGTAATGTTAAATCTCAGAATAAAGCAGCAGAGCCGACTGCAGACTATAAAAGCATGAATCCCAAACAGTTGGGTAAAAAGCTCAAGCAATTGGAAGATGAGATGTATCGCTATGCAAAAAATCTAGAGTTTGAAAAGGCGGCAAGTGTTCGTGATGAAATACGCTTATTGCAAGAACAAAGTTTGGTTTAAATGTTATGGAGTAACCTTTGTTAATATGTAAAGATTATTGACACTTTGTGTAGTGTTAGCGATAAAAAACATGGCGTGCTGCAATGCTTAACCGTTCGTCCTGAGCCTGTCTAAGAATGAGCAGTTAAGCCGTTCATGGCTCGACTGGGTTCACTACTAACGCCTTAACCTTATGCTTTACCGCCTTAAGTTGGTTGTCTGACAATTGTAAAGAAATATGACACATAGACGGATGGATAAAGCTTTTATTAATTGATGTCACGCAGTACGTTTTTTGTCCTCGTTTGCCGTGCTCGGCGTGGCAAACCAGAGTAAAGCCACGTTACTGCGTAACATCAGTTAGTTAATCAATAAATAGTTATATGGCCACTAAAAATTGATTAGTAAAAGGTTTAATAGCCCTATGCCATGAGCGCTAGCTCACGTTTGTTATGACGATGCCAATAAGCTAAGCCTATAAACCCAAGTCCAAGCATTAACAAAGTGGTGGGTTCTGGAACTTGGTATCGACCATTGTAGCTGCCGTCTGCAGTTGCATAACCGGTAGGTGTAGCTGAGAAGCTATATTGGTATTGGCTATTGCCATTATAAGTTACTTTAACAACTTCGCTGGCTTGAGCATTCGTTGGAGCCGTTACCCCAAGTAAGTGAGTAAGGTAGTTGCCTGGGTTTAATAGGCCGTCCTGGCCGACAATAATTTGACCATTAACGAGTTTGATAGTAGCAATGCTGGGATTGCTGGCTAGTTGCCAAACGTTAATTCCAGAACCAGGTACTCCCTCATGAGTAAGAAAGTAAGTAGTAGCTGCATCTAATTGCGAAGTAGTTAAGGTTTTACCTACAGAGTTGCCTGCTGCAGTAATATAGCTATGTACCAAAGCATCGCTGTTATCAGTCCAATCTGATAGTAAAAGATTGCTAAGGCTTGCAACGGTTCCGTTGGTAAAGTTAACCGTCATAGTAGTGATTGTTGGAGTTGGTAAGGGCGTTCCCAGTTGTACATTGCCAGGAATTGAGGGACTATTCATTAATACGCTTTTTACATTTGCGATATCAGACGGCGCAAGTGTTAAGAGGCCAAGTGCTGTAGGGGTTGGGGGTGTTGTTTGTTCATAAACGGTGTAGCTGCCGCCACTAATGCTTATGTCACTAATGTTTGTAGAGGAAACAGGGCCAAAAGCTTGTGCGCCTATGGGCGCAAATAAAGCTATGGGGATAAATAAGGTTGCTATTGATTTAAGTTTCATGATGCCACACTCGCTATAAGAGATAAATTTAAACGGTTGTTATGACTAGCTTAAGAACCTAAAAGGAAGGAATTAGATTGATTGGTTTTTTGAGCTAGCGCTGATGTACATTAATGCAATTACCAAGCCAATTATTTATTTTAAAAAGCATAATATGTTTTTTTTATTAAAGTTCATCTAGTTATATGCAGTATTTATTGCTTCTTGTGTTGGCTGTTAGGTCGTAGAGATATTAAATAAACAAATTTGTAAAAAAATCTGACACTTTGAGGGGAAAAGGGGAGGTAATCGCTAATATTAACTTCAAGTTATGTTAGCGATAGCGTAACCTAAAAATCGTAGTTCATTTTGCGGCTTACTAACGTTAGATATAAAGTTTTATAAGATCTATTTTGACTAATAACAATAGTATCGTTCATTTAAAAAAGGCATAGAAATACTGTTAGATAAAAACATTCTATAATTAAATTGAAATTTTTTTTTGCGCTACCTATATTTTTAGTGCTAACATGCCCCGCGGTTAAAGTTTGAGTCGGCTTCATTAAATGAAGCTGGAATTTGTAAAGCCAGCATTGCTGGTAATTTTTTAGTTAAAAAGAGTGTAATATGTCAGATCAAGTTGTAGGTACCGTTAAGTGGTTCAATGATGAAAAAGGTTTTGGATTTATTGAGCAGGAAGGTGGAAAAGATGTTTTTGTACACCACAGTGCAATTAACGGCGCCGGCCGCAAAACCTTGCGCGAAGGCCAAAAAGTTACTATGGAAGTGACTCAAGGTCAAAAAGGACCGCAAGCTGAGAATGTAACCCCAGCGTAATAAAATTTAAACCGAATTCCATTGCTAATAAGTTTTGGAATTCGGATTTATTTTTGATTAAATCAGTTTAGAAGTAATTCTCGTAGTTCCTTAAGCTTAAGAGCTAAGCTCTTAATTCTCTTGTTATTTGGGTCTATCACCTGTTGGTAATGCCGAAATAATGATGCCATTAAGTCCCAGAGCTAAATTTTTACTATGGCTCTAATAATAATGAATTTTGCATTGGCTGCAATAATTTGATGATTGCCGAATAAGCGCTCAAGTTGGCTTTGATAATTCAAATGTCGATTGCCAATCACCCATAATTCTCCGCCTTTTCTTAATACTCTTCTGGATTGTAAAAATAAACTGACGGCAATTTGATCGCCAACGGTGTGCTGTTGATGAAACGGGGGGTTACAAAGAATCAGATCGGCTGTACTGCTTTCAAAATCACAAAGACCATCTCCCACAGTAAACATAGCAAAACGCTTTTGATCAAAGGCACGGGAAAAATTATCTTGAGCCGATGCTACGGCCATAAAGGACTCGTCAACAAAATGGATGTTCGCTAAAGCATTGCGTTCGGCAGCTATTAAACCCAATAGACCATTTCCGCAGCCTAAATCAATAATATCCCTGATGGCTGGTTTGATAGGGATATGCTCAAGAAAAAATCGCGTACCTATATCCAATCTTTCTCGCGAAAACACATTGGCATGATTATTAATTAAATAAGCCGTATTTTCTAGTGTGTAGCAAATGGGATAAGGATTAAGGGTAAGCGGGATGCGCTCATCAGGAGTAGCACTAATCAGCCTTGCTTTTTTTCTAGCTAACGAGGTCGTAGTCGGGCCGATTAAACGTTCTAGTAACGTCCAAAGTGCGCTCGGCAGCGCCTTTATCATGCCGGCTAAAATAACTTGGCTATTAGGCGTTAAATGTGGGCGAATACGAATTAACTGATCTTCTAGTAATGCTAAGGTCTTTGGCGCTTTAATGAGTACGGTATCAAATAAGCCTTGCAAGGGTTCTAGGCTATTGATGAGTTGGACTTGCTGTAGCGAAAGTCCATTTTCGGTTAAATTAATGCGAGTGGCTTGTTGTGAAAGATAGGAGTCTGAAAAGGCTGTCGGTTGAAATGCGTTTAAGGCTAGGGCTAAGGCTCCAAAGCTATCATTAATAATCAAAATACGAGGCTTTGTCAGGGCTGGTAAAGTTTCTGCAACCGTATCAAGCAAGTATTCATCAGCCGCATCCCAAGCGCGAAGAAGTTCTAATGGCCGCTTGGGTAAGCGCTGCAAGGTAAACTCTCCTAGTTTAGTTTTTAGGAGTTGTTCAGATGGATTAGTCATAGCTTAAAATCTTAAGCGCGTGACATAAATTTTCCGGTTTCAGTATTAACCTTAATGAGCTCGTCGGTTTCTAAGTATTCTGGGACTTGTACTTCTAAGCCGGTGCTTAATTTAGCCGTTTTAGTACGACTTGATGCGGTTGCACCTTTAATACAAGGAGCTGTTTCCACGATAGGCAGAATAACTGAGCTAGGTAATTCAATGCCGAATACTTCGTCGTCAATGAGTAATGCGATAATGCCTTCAAGACCTTCAGTTAAGTAGTCAACTTGATCTTCTAAGTCTTCACGCCCCAGGCTGTATTGTGAGTAATCTTCCATATTCATGAAAATATAGTGTTCACCGTCGACATAAGAAAACTGTACTTTGGCTCTAACTAAGTCAGTATCTTTAAAAAAGTCATCACCTTTAAGCGACTCATCAAGTTTTTGTCCGGTTTTTAGATTAGTAAAACGAATTTTATACAAGGTTGAAGCGCCTCTTGAAGAAGGGCTTTTGGCATCGACCTGTTTTACTGCATGAGGAATGCCATTAATTTCAACAACCATGCCTCGTTTTAAATCACTTGCCTTGGCCACACTTATCTCCTGTGTCAGTTAAAGGTGCTGTCGCTAAAATAAGCAACATGCTTTTAGAATGGTGATTATTATAACCTAAATTGCCATACAAGGCCGTCAAGAGCAATGCAGTTCAGCTCGCTACTCAATAGGTAATTGGGACAACCTGGGGTGTAATAAGGTTATTGCCTATTACACCCTACACTCTAAAATACTATAACTAAAAGATTTATATGGCGGTTAAGTAACAGATTTAGGAGTTTCGACAACGCCAGAACAGTATCATTAGTCTTAGTAAAGTCATCCTCTAAACTTTTAGGGATTGCATGAGGCAACATAAGGAGCTTCTCAGCACTTTTAAGGCGCTCCTAAGTGCTTGTGAGGATAATATCCAAACCAGCCAAATACTCATTAAATCTCATAGGGATATTCTTAGGACAATTAAGTTGCTTACCTTCTTGTATAAGGTAACTGTGAGCACATCATAAATGCACCTCACAACATATAACTCAGTCCTCAAAACTATTAATTGACTCACTAAATCGATTAAGAGCTTCCTCTGCATAATTAAGTCGCTCCCTGCATTATTTATGAAGCCTGTAACACGGCTTAGTTGGTCAGAATAAGACTTTGCGAGCGTAAGCGATTAAAGTGTTTCCAGCAGGCACGCAAGAGCAGCTTAGGGCAGATCTGTGAATTAATTTGCTAATTTGTTATGCCCAGTAAAATGGCGCTCTAAAGAGGATATTACTTAAATGACTCTAACAAATTTTATGTTAATTAGCAGCGGCTATTGCTAAGTTAAGTCTTCGCGGTTATGCTCTTACCCTATGAACCTATCTTTTGTCTCAAAAAAAATCAAGCTGACGTCAGAACACAATCAAGGCGTTGTTGTCGCTGCAATAGGAATATGCAAGCGATGTTTGGCATGGGTTTTAGTCAGTGCTTTAGGCTTGTTATTAACGAGTCAATCTTCAATGGCCTGGACTGCTTTAGAGCAACATTTAGCGGCTAATCAACAGCTAAATACCCAGCTTTCGAGACAGCAAGAGACTAGCTTGGTGTTAAGAACCCATAAATCGCTGACTTCTGGTGATGTTTGGGAGCGTATTCGTTTGGGAATGAAAATTCCTAGGCCACAGCGACTTACTCAGGAGCTTATCTTAAATAATCATCTGACGATTCAATCAAGCTTTAGGCGCATGAACCAAGAAGTAAGTCAGGAGACAGCTAAAGATTTGAAGGTTTGGCATAGTCTGAGGCCTGCTCCGGCAGTTGCGCCTATGTATAACTATACTTCTTATGGACGTTTGAGATTTAGTGGTGCTGTTGCTTTAAAAAGTACAAACATGGCAGTTAATAAAATAGGTCAACAGACGAGTAATGATTCGAATTCGGCTTTAAGTACAGATCTTAATAAACCTAACTCTTTAGTTGCGCCAGTCCAGTCTCTTATCAATAATCAGTATGATCGAGTTAACAAGCATATAACTTGGTATAGTCAGCATATCGATTATCTTCAGCAAGTTTCGGAACGAGCTCAACCCTATTTATTTCATATCGTAGAGAGCTTAAGTCAGCAGCAGTTACCAGCCGAGTTGGCATTGTTACCTATTGTAGAAAGTGCTTATCAAGCTAAGGCCTTATCACCCAAAAGTGCAGCAGGGCTTTGGCAATTTATGCCGAGTACTGGACATGATTTAGATTTATATCAAACAGCTCACTATGATGCCCGATTAGATATTGAGGCCTCTACACAAGCAGCAATTCGTTATTTATCTTTTTTAAAGCAACATTACAATGGTGATTGGTTGCTGGCTTTAGCAGCTTATAACGGTGGTTTAGGTATGGTCGATAATGCTATAGAGCGTAATGTTGCGGCAGGGCAGAGTGCTGATTATTGGTCTTTACAATTACCCGAAGAAACAAAGATCTATGTGCCTAAGTTTCTAGCTTTATCTACTATATTTTCAAATCCTAAAGCCTATGGTTTAAATTTAACGCCGATTAAGAATGAAGCTTATTTTGTTAAAGTACATATTAATAATCACTGTGATGTTGCCTATTTGGCTGACAAAGAAGTGAATGAAGTCGCGAACTTATCTGATTTGAGTGTCGAACATTTTAAACGTCTAAATTCTGGATATCTAAAAGCTAAATTGGCTGGTCAAGGCCCCTTTACCTTTTTCATGCCTATGGAAAATGCTCAACAGTTTCGTCACCGTTTGGGTAGCATTGCTCAATTTTTTAATAAGCCTAGATCAATTGCTGTAACTAATGCAGCACCTTTGTTTAAACAATCCTTGCTGACTAAGGCTGATGACTCTATGTCATTGTCGCTATGGTCTGAGCAGTTAAGTGTAGGTGGTTTAGCAGAGTCGATATTATTGCGATAACTAAGGCTCTAAAAAGGCTCTAATAGCAGAAATGCCTTGTCCACCCACCTTCTGTGCATCTAGCAAATTAGCTTTTACTAGGCCTCCTAGGGCGTAAGTCGGTAAATTTGTTTGAGCGACTAGATGAGCAAATTGATCCCAGCCTAAAGGCGGTGTATCAGGATGAGATTTTGTTTTTAGCACTGGAGCAAGCACGACAAAATCAACACCTATTTGTTGGGCATGCTTTAATTCCGAAATATTGTGGCAAGAGGCGGCAAGCCATGCCGTTGAGCTTAAATAGCTGGGTCGTTGGCTAAGTGACATTAAGTCTTTGCTGGTTAGGTGTAAGCCGTCCAGTGCATAAGTAGAGGCATTATTGACGGAGGAATTAATTAATAAGCGTGCGCCTGCTTTTTGGCATAAAGAGTAAGCTTCTTTGAAAAAAAAACTAAGTTCCTCAGTGCTGGCGTTTTTTAAGCGTAATTGAATAAGCTTGATGCCTCGATTTAATAAGTGCTGTAGATTTTTTAAGTGTTGAGTTTCTTCAGTATCATCCAAAATAGCATAATAAGTGGGTAGTTGAGCGGCGATCATGATGGCTTGATTAGCTGCAGGGAACTTATAATTTTTAAGTTCATTAGCTGTTACCCATTTAATAGCTTGACCTTCATTGCCTTTCGCTTCGCCTGAAAACTGTTCAACTAAGAATACATGCAATTGCACAGTTAAATCAGGATAACTATGCATAATGGATATGAGTGGTGTTGTAGCCAGCACAGTAATAGCTAATTCTTCCTTAAGTTCTCGGATTAAAGCCTGTTGCGCGGTTTCACCGGATTCAATTTTGCCGCCAGGAAATTCCCATAAACCACCTTGATGTAAGGAAGGTTTTCGTAAAGAGATTAGGATTTGTCCATGAGTGTTTTTTATAACACCGACAGCAACGTGGAGAGTTTTCATGGTAAAGAGTAAAAAAGGTAAGGGACTAAAGGCTTAAAGGCCATCCATGCGGGTAATAAATATCGTATTAGCGTAGGTTGGGTTAGCGATAGCGTAATCCGACATTTCGTAGGTTATTTGTTGGGTTACGCTATCGCTAACCCAACCTACATAAAATCTTGATTTTGGCAGTGGAGCGGAGCGTGCGGACGATGAACATCTTAGGGACAGGTCGCGACCTGTCCGGCAGATGGCTTTATCCAGATTTAAGTACGATATTCAGCATTAATCTTCACATAATCATAGGATAAATCACAGGTTATGACTTCTTGTGTGGCATTGCCTCGACCTAGTTTGACGGTTATGGTAATTTCTTCTTCGTTCATGACCTGTTGACCGGCTTCTTCGGTGTAATCCGTGGCGCGTCCACCGTTTCTTACAATGCACACATCATTTAGAAATAGCAGTACGTTTTCCAATACCATATTTTCTATGCCTGAGCGGCCTACTGCAGCCAATATGCGTCCCCAGTTGGGGTCGCTGGCAAAGAATGCGGTTTTGACTAAAGGCGAGTGGGCGATGGTTTTGCCAACACGAACAGCCTCTTCGTCATTGAGAGCTTCCTCAACGACGATACGAATCAATTTAGTAGCGCCTTCACCATCTCTAACAATGGCTTCGGCGAGTTGTTTACAGACGCTCATCAGGGCGGCTGCAAAAATAGCATAATGCTCACTTTCTGCGCTTATTTCGGGTGCACTGGAACAGCCACTGGCCATCACCACACACGCGTCATTAGTTGAAGTATCGCCATCAACAGTAATACGATTAAATGATTGTTCAACCGCTACACTTAAACACTGTTGTAATAAATCTTGATTGATTTTGGCATCGGTAGCGATAAAGCCCAGCATGGTGGCCATATTGGGTTGTATCATGCCAGCACCTTTGGAGATACCATTAATAGTTATGATATGGCCGTCAATGCTGATGGCTTTACTAACGCCTTTGGGGAAGGTGTCGGTAGTCATGATGGCTCTAGCGGCTTGTTCCCAATGATCGATCTGTAGATTTGCGATAGCTTGGGGTAAGGCTGCAGCCAGTTTAACGACAGGTAAAGGTTGTCCAATAACACCCGTAGAAAAAGGCAGTATTTGCTGAGCATTGCCACCCGCTACTTTCGCTAATTCAGCACAAGAATATAGCGCATCTTGCATACCTTGTTCACCCGTTCCGGCATTTGCATTGCCTGAATTAATCAGTAACCAGCGAGGCTGATGAGCCAAATGCGCTTTAGCAACATGTACCGGTGCAGCGCAAAAGGCATTTTGAGTAAATACCGCTGCACAGCTAGAACCTTCAGCCATTTGTATGACTAAAATATCATCTTTGATAGTTTGTTTAATGCCTGCACAGGATGTGCCTAGCGTTATTCCCTCAATATTCAGCATGTTTGGGAAATCGCATTGTCCGACCGCCATGAGTTAACCCTCGTTATGTTTGAAAAATAGAATGACGTTATTGATTTTGTTGATGTCACGTTTAATTAACTGACATTGTTTGCTTAATGTTGCTAATAACCCAGGATCTGCACTAAGAGCAAAGGGTAAAATGACTTCAACCTCAATTTGCCCATTTAAATAATGGATTCTGAAATCATCTATAGCGGGTTTAACAATGGCCAAGTATTCATTTAATATTATTTGTACTTCAATGCGAGTCAGTGGTTTGTAGTCATCAAATAAAGCCTCATCGTCTTCAGGATCGACATGGACTAAGACATCAATAACATCATCAAAACGACTAATCAATTCATCTCGAACTATATCGCCGATGGAATGACCTTCAGAAACTGTAATGCGGGGATCTACAATAATGTGTGCATCAATCAGAGCGTCTTCACCCATTTGCCGGCTACGTAATAAATGAATGCCTTCGACGCCATTGATACTCATAATAGTTTTACGAATTTCATTAAGCAGTTTGGGAGGTAGAGAGGTGTCTACGAGTTCTTTAATACTATTAAGCACCAAATTCAAGCCAATTTTTGCAACCATTAAGGCTACTAAGGCAGCGGCGATTGCATCAGCTAAAGGATAGCCTAACATGACTGCGCCTATGCCAAACAAAACCACCAATGATGAGATGGCATCACTACGCTGGTGCCAAGCATTAGCCATTAATAACTTAGAGCGGGTTTTTTTAGCAATAGCTTTGGTGTAATGATAAAGCCATTCATTGATAATAATGGAGGTTGCAGCAATCGCTAAGCCTAATGGGTTAGGCGTAGGTAGGTTTTCTGGGTTGCTTAAGCGCTCTATGACTGACCAAGTAATGCCTCCGCCTATGGCGATTAAGCTCACGCCTAAAAGAACGGTTGCTATGGTTTCAAAGCGTCTATGTCCATAAGGGTGTTCATGATCGGCTTCACGGCTGCCTAATCTTACCGCGATGATGACTAATAAGTCGCTTAGTAAGTCAGATAATGAATGTATGCCATCGGCAATTAAGGCCGCGGATTGAAAGAGTATACCGAAACTAATTTTAATAGCCGTTTGAAAAATATTGACGAAAGCACCCACATAGCTAGCTTTCGCTTTTAATTTTTTGATGCGTGTTGCTTCAGATATTTCAGTCATGATTAGCCTACCTCCAAAACAATAATGTACTCATGATTTCCGGCTGTTGCCTCTATCACTTTATGACCATTAATACGGCACCAAGTAGGAATATCTTGCATGACACCAGGATCAGTACAGATGACTTCAAGACGGTCACCGACCTTAAGTTGTTTGACTTTATCTTGAGTGCGGATGACTGGTAGTGGGCAAAGTAAACGGCGTGCGTTGAGGGTTTCTATAGTCATGATGGCAGTGGCTTTTAGATTTAAAAGTCTAAGTTTAAAGTATAAATATTAAGGTTGTAATAATGGTTGCAAAGGTTTTTGTAGTTAGCTTTTAGAGTTGATATTGAGTTTGTCAATGCAGTAAGCTTTTGGACGATTAAAGCTAAGGCATTATTCATATAGCTGTTTTTATTAACCCCCGACTAAGTTTTTTCCTTGGAGGGGGGCGATAGATTCGCCCAGTACATTCCTCTGTTGAAACGTGGCGAATGAATTCGCCCCTACAAGGTAATTACTGTATAGCTTTTGAAACTCTAAAAAGCCTAGTTAAGCGCTCCCTACAGAGGCTATTGCTGGCCTTATTAAACATGCCATTCTTTGGGCATGTCCTCGTCTCTAATGGGTTTAACTTGTAAGGTGCGTTCAGAACCATCTAGCATGGTGACATCAATGTCCACTTGCTCAGCATCTCGACCCTGACCAAATCTAGCGGTGATTTGCGCTGCTAAATATAAATCTTCTGCTGAGGGTGTGCCATCTATCAAGACCTGAGGGCCACGATGACTGACGCAGATCATGCTGATGAATTCATTTTTATAGCCTTGCAAAAAGCGGCCTTCACCTTCTTCACGCGCAACGATCAATTTAAAATTGGGCTGTGGACGTATATGTCGACCGACTTTTAACAACATAACGTCGTCAAGTTGATATTCTTTATGGCCTTGAGATTTCCATAAATCGACCAGTTTGGCAGAATAGCTCTTATCTGTTAAAAAGCAGCAACCACCCGCTGGTTGAGAGTATTCGTCAAAGCCAAACTGTTCTGCCATCGCTATTTGTGGTTTGCGTGAGCGTCCAGTAATGTCATGTAATTTTTCTCTATCGACCCAGCCTTCGCGTTCTGGCAATGTTGCAGGGAGATTCTTGGCGCATAAAGGTCTTAATAGTAAATCATCGGCGCCAGACTGTTTGGCGACAATAGGCATGGTTGCTTTACGTTGCGACATGGGGCGTTGACCAATGACTTCACCGGTAATAATAAAATCAAAGTCATTTTCGACTATCCATTGTTTAGCTTTATTAACCATGAAAATTTTGCAATCTAAGCAGGGATTCATGTGTGCGCCATAGCCGTGTTTTGGATTGATCAGTACATTTTTGTATTCTTCGATGACATCAACAATATGCAATTTCATGCCTAATTGTTCGGCAACCCATAAGGAATTGTTGCGTTTGGGTTTGGCTTTGTCTTTTTCACGAATAGCGTGGGTGTGGCCTTCCACACAAAAGCCTGTAAAAAAATTGATACCTTCTACATGAATACCTTGTTCCATGATGGTTTTTGCGGCCAGCATTGAATCTAATCCACCAGAAATCAGGGCGATTGCTTTTCGTTGTTTACTCATGACGCTCGTAGTCTTAAAAAATTTGAGCATTATACCTGCTTATTTTAAATGCCCTAGTTGAGCATTCCAAACTCTGTTAAAAAACTATTTTTAAGCTATAATCAAACTTTTTTTATTGCCCAATCTATAGACGCCGTGATCAATAACAAGTTATCAACTTTTCAGGGACTGATTCTAGCCTTACAAGAATATTGGTCGAATCAGGGCTGTATTTTATTACAACCTTTAGATCAAGAAGTCGGAGCCGGGACTTTTCATCCCGCTACTTTTTTACGAGCGATCGGCCCTGAGCCTTGGAATGCTGCCTATGTTCAGCCTTCACGTCGACCTACGGATGGTCGTTTTGGTGAGAACCCTAACCGCTTGCAGCATTATTATCAGTTTCAAGTGGTTTTAAAGCCTTCTCCAGATGCTATTCAAGAACTCTATTTAGGTTCATTGCGGCATTTAGGTTTAGATTTGCTCGAGCATGATATTCGCTTTGTTGAGGATAATTGGGAGTCGCCAACCTTGGGTGCTTGGGGCTTAGGCTGGGAAGTTTGGTTAAATGGCATGGAAGTTACCCAGTTTACTTATTTTCAACAAGTAGGTGGATTGGAGTGCAGACCAATTACGGGTGAAATAACTTACGGTTTAGAGCGCATTGCCATGTATTTACAGGGCGTTAATAGCGTTTATGATCTAGTGTGGACCAACGGCCCGTTTGGGGTTGTTACTTATGGTGATGTATTCCATCAAAATGAAGTGGAAATGTCGGCTTACAATTTTGAACATGCTAATGTTGAGTTTCTGTTTAAATGTTTTGAGACTTACGAGCAAGAATGTCAAAAGCTTATCGCCATTAATTTGCCCTTGCCGGCTTACGAAATGGTCTTGAAGGCCTCACATACCTTTAATTTACTAGATGCTAGGCACGCGATTTCTGTTACTGAACGCCAGCGCTATATATTAAGGGTGAGAACTCTCTCAAGAGCGGTCGCTGAAGCCTATTATGAGCGTCGTGAATCGCTGGGCTTCCCGATGTTAACAGAGCAAGGAGCATAAGATGGCGACAAGTAAACATTTGCTTTTTGAATTAGGTTCTGAAGAACTGCCTCCTAAGACTTTGCTTAAGCTTAGTCATGCTTTATTAGCTGGTATTGTTCAAGGTTTACAGTCTGCTGAATTGACTTTTTCCAGTAGTAAGGCTTATGCAACACCTAGGCGTTTAGCTGTTTTTATTGAAAATCTAGCGACAAAACAACCTGATAAAACTGTTGAAAAAAGAGGCCCTGCAATACAAGCGGCGTTTTCGGCAGACGGCACTCCAAGTAAAGCCGCATTGGGTTTTGCCGATAGTTGTGGCACTAGCTTTGAACAATTGGAGCGCTTAAAAACCGACAAAGGTGAGTGGTTGGCGTTTACCCAATCAGTTGCTGGTCAATCTACCGAGCAACTTATCCCTGATATTATTCGTCAAAGTATTGCTAATCTACCCATAGCTAAGCGTATGCGCTGGGGAAGTTTTAATACTGAATTCGTCAGACCTGTGCATTGGGCGGTTTTGCTTTATGGTGATGCTGTTATTGATGCTGAAATATTGGGTCTTAAAACAGGCGCTATAAGCTTGGGTCATCGTTTTCATGCGCCACAAAAATTAACGATTAATCGTCCTGAAGACTATCAAGCGCTTTTATTTGCTCAGGGTAAAGTCATTGTTGATTTCGAACAAAGAAAAGCCTTAATACGAGATGCTGCCCAAGTCGCTGCATCTGCAGTAAATGGCATTGCTCACATTGAAGATGATTTGTTAGAAGAGATTGCCGCTTTAAATGAATGGCCGGTACCCATTACAGGCTGTTTTGATACGCGTTTTTTGAAGTTGCCTGCTGAAGTATTAATTACCACCATGCAAACTAATCAGAAATATTTTCCGGTTAAAAATATAGATGGAGGTTTGCTTGCCCATTTTATTACTTTTAGTAATATCGAAAGTAGTCATCCTGAATCTATACAGCATGGTAATGAGCGCGTAGTTACGCCACGTTTGGCTGATGCAGAATTTTTCTGGAATCAAGATAGAAAGAAAAGTTTGGAAGATCGGGTAGAGAGTCTAGGTAGTATTGTATTTCAAGAGAAATTAGGTACGGTCGCCGATAAGACGCATCGTGTTATTAAGCTGGCTGCTTTTATCGCTCACAGATTAAATGCGAATGTTGATTTAGCAAAGCGAGCTGCGTTATTAGCAAAAACTGATTTAATGACAGAAATGGTCGGTGAGTTTGGTAATCTTCAAGGCTTAATGGGACGATATTATGCGCTGGTTGAGGGAGAAGCGCCTGAAGTTGCCTGGGCATTAGAAGAGCAATATTTTCCTAAACAATCGGGTAGTGAAACTGCTAGTAGTTCAATGGGTCAAATTTTGGCGATTGCTGAAAAAGTCGACACTCTCACGGGTATTTTTAGTGCAGGCTTAATCCCAACTGGCGATAAAGATCCTTATGCTTTGCGTCGTGCAGCTCTTGGTGTTTTGCGTACACTAATCGAAAATAATCTTAGCCTAGATATCTGTGAATTAATCGAATTTTCATTAGATACTTATACCCATAGTTTTGATCAATCTGCGACTCAGATTGCGGTGATTGATTTCATATTTGATCGATTAAAAGGTTACTGTCTAGACAAAGGTTATAGTGCCGATGAGTTTGATGCAGTAATAACGATTAAGCCTAATGATCCCTTAGACTTTATGCGCCGTTTAGCGGCTGTTAAGGCATTCAGGCAATTACCAGAAGCAGAAAGTTTAGCTGCGGCCAATAAGCGCATACGCAATATATTAAGAAAATCTGAGTCACCCATTGGGGCGACTGTGGGTGCATTAGTCGAGCCAGCTGAATTGCAGTTATTAGAAAGTGCAAACTTAGCCGTAGTTGCGATCGCACCCTTGCTTGCACAGCACGATTATGCCGCCACTTTAACCTATTTGGCGTCTTTACGTCAGGAGGTGGATGCTTTCTTTGATGATGTTATGGTGATGTGTGATGATTTAGAATTGCGAGCTCATCGCTTGGCCTTACTAAATCTATTATCTGAGCAGTTTTTAACTTGCGCGGATATTTCTAAGTTGCAATCTTAAATCTTATTGCTCGGAGATTAAAATGACCATTCAAGCTCAGATTTTTTTACCCGATGAACTCTTCAACGAACTGCAGCGCCGTGCGCCTCAGCCAGAAAGTCGTTCCAGTCTTATTGCTGAGGCATTGCGCTGTTTTTTTGCTACCCACAAAAACACGAATTCTGAATTAGATCGAATAAATCAATACGTTGAAGAATTAAATCGAGAAGCGGAAGATGTGCTTAGCTATCAGGTATTCGATTGAATAGAGGAGATTTATATCGGGTAGCGCACCCATCGGCCCGCGACCCCAAGCGATCAAGGGTTTTTGTGGTTGTTAGTCGCCAAATACTCATTGCTTCGCAGTTTTCGACGGTTATTTGCGCGCCCATTTATAGCAAATATCATGGTTTTTCTACACAAGTTCAGCTTGATATTGAGGATGGTATAAAACATTCAAGTAGCATTCATTGTGATGAGTTAGTGAGTTTGCCTAAATCAATGTTGACTGATTACATTAGTGAATTATCTTTTGTTAAACTTGCGGAGTTAAATGATGCGTTGAAGGTTGCTTTAAGTATTGAATGAAAGTCCGTTGGATGGTAATCAATCTATTTTTGCTACTACATTCAACGTAGCGTGTATTAACGAGCCTAAGTAAGTCTCTATGTCTAAACAACGCTATATCTTACTAGATCGCGATGGTGTGATTAATCGCGACTCTGATGACTTTATAAAGTCTCCTGAAGAATGGTTACCTATAGAGGGTAGTCTTGAGGCGATTGCAATGCTGAATGAACATGGTTATAAAGTTATTGTTGTGACTAATCAGTCGGGCATTGCGCGAGGTTTATTCGATGCGGCGATGCTAGAAAAAATTCACGATAAAATGCATCGATTAGTTAATGAAAAAGGCGGTGCTATAACAGCGGTCTATTATTGTCCGCATGGCCCTGAAAGTACTTGCGAGTGCCGCAAGCCTAAAGCGGGTTTGCTTAAAGCCTTTGCTGCAGATTTTGATGCAGAGTTGGCGAAAATTTTTGTTGTAGGCGACTCTTTGCGTGATTTGCAGGCTGCTCAGGCGGTAGGTGCGCAGCCGATCTTGGTTAAGACGGGTAAAGGTCAACAAACTTTAATTAATAATCCACAATTTGATAGTCTTATTTTTGAGAATTTATATGACGCAGCAAAATACATCACAGCCAGATTTGAGGCCTAAAAACTATATAGGCTCGACATTGTTATTTGTCGGGATTTTTACAACGGCGACTATGGTTGGAATATTGCTGATTTTAGGGTTGCTGACCACATTTAAAATACGTTGGAAAATCGGTCATGCTTGGTGCGCCATTATTAGTTGGATGACTCGAGTTTTCTGCGGCCTCACTTATGAAGTTGAAGGAATGGAGAACTTTGATCCAAAGCAACCTGCGATTATTTTGAGTAATCATCAGTCAGCTTGGGAAACCTTGGCTTTAAGGTATATTTTGCCTCCTCATTCGGTGGTTATTAAGCGTGAATTGTTATATTTGCCAATTTGGGGCTGGTCTTTATTGACTTTGAAATCTATCGTGATAAACAGAAAAAATCAGCGAGCTTCATTACGTGACCTGCTTGAGCAAGGTTCACGGTATTTAAATGAAGGGTTGTGGGTATTGATCTTTCCTGAAGGAACCAGAGCACCTGCACGTGAGGTTTTAAAATTTAATATTGGTGGTGCGATGTTGGCGCATAAGACTGGATTTCCAGTGGTGCCTGTTGCGCATAATGCTGGAGATTTTTGGCCTCGATATAGTTTTTTTAAGTATCCGGGTGTTATCAAATTAAAAATTGGTCCTGTTATCGAAACTCAAGGTCGTAAAGCGTCTGAAATTAATGCAGATGCGGAAAAGTGGATAGCAGAAGCCCTGAAGAATATGTAAAGCTTTAAAGCTTTCGATTTGAGTGCTAATAGATATGCGTATAATGCTATTAGATGTAGGTCGGGTTAGCGATAGCGTAACCCGACATTATCGTGGTGTCTCGGGTTACGGCTAGCGCCAAACCCGACCTAAACTAGCGTTTTGTCCATTATTAAGCTGATAGCCTAATGCTCTTACTAAAATCATCCAGAATGGTATCTTAATGAAAAAACTACTACTTGTTTCTCTAGTTGCATTGTTGTTGCCGGCTTGTGCCGATAGAAATCAATACGAACAGGCAATATTAGAGCAAATGCAAAAAGAACAAGACCTCAAGGATTATAAAATAACACCTGAATACATGACTAAATGCGTGTTGGAAAGTAGCACTCAAAATATGCCAGGTATTTTTGCTTTAGATCCTAAGCGCTTAATGGCTTATAGAAATTATGCAAAAATGCTAACACTCGAAAAGTCTCCTGATCCTAAAAAGACTTTAGAAGAGTTGCGTACTGAATTTGGTTCGGCTAGAGAGTTAGCTGAAGCGCACAGTAATTATACTGAGAGTTTAGTTGAATGTTATTCTGTGGTAATTTCTAAGTCTGAAGAGACTGCAAAAGAAGAGTCGGCTAAGGCTGCAGAAAAAGTAGATAAAGAAAAGTAAAAGCTTGTTTAAAATATCAGGCCTCTAGTATGTTCTTAGTTAATAATGCTAGAGGCAGTAAGCGTTTATCTATAAAGAAAAAGCTAAGTAGCCGATGAAGTTATTGTATTAATGTTTAAATAACTTGCTAAATATTTATAAGTCTTTATACTTGTTGAAATCAATCGCGGGGTGGAGCAGCTTGGTAGCTCGTCGGGCTCATAACCCGAAGGTCGTAGGTTCAAATCCTGCCCCCGCTACCATATTTTAGAACCCCATTTTGGGGTTTTTTATTTTCTGGGCTTCGGTTTTTGTGAAGCTTAAAATTTGATTGCTACATGGAAGAGCCCTTGGCTCTTTTTTTTTGTGTGAAAATAAGTGAGGAAACAATGAAACAGGCTCCTGAGCATTTGGTTAACTTAATCGAGCCAATTGTTGAAGGTTTAGGTTATGAATGTGTTGGTATTGACTATAATCCGCACCCTAAACATGGATGCTTAAGAATTTATATTGATAGCGAAAATGGAATTCTGGTTGAAGACTGCACTAAAGTCAGTCATCAAATCAGCGGTGTCCTGGATGTGGAA
>Ga0194037_1000799_pt1 | contig 24459 bp, 21 predicted proteins | sample JunL306m_MetaG_FD_148653 | JGI IMG/M metagenome (GOLD analysis project Ga0194037, IMG submission 148653) | Anoxic zone freshwater microbial communities from boreal shield lake in IISD Experimental Lakes Area, Ontario, Canada - Jun2016-L304-6m | ecosystem: Environmental > Aquatic > Freshwater >...
AATTGGCCATTTCATCACAACTTCCCCCCCACCCTAACCCTCCCCCGCAAGGGGGGAGGGGACTTTTTGGGACTTTTGCAAGAGCTTTATGGGTAACTTTCATAGTGAATGATCCTTTTAGCGCTTCAGCCTGACAGCCTCAGGGGCCGCTTTCTGCAGATGGCCGGCATCAATGAAATCGAGATAGTTCGGAATCTGCTGCTGCGCAACAGTCCCCTTTTGCATTACCCAAGCGGCCTGTTCCTCCAGCATGAGAAGCAACACTTCATCAAGGGCAAGCCTGTCGGTATATTTAGCCCATACGGTATTGTAGTCCATCTGCGAAAGATTTAATGATGTCATGACTATTTCGCGGCTCTTGCCGGGATTCTGCTGCAAGAAGCGCTCAGCAGCGCGTAACGCCCTGAGGATTTTCCCAACCTGATCAGGATTGGCGCTTATATTTTTCTTTGAAGTGGTAAAAATCGAATTTGCCAGACAGAGTCCCGACTCTTCGATAAGCCCCCCCTTATTGCCTAGCTTAATCAGTGCCTTCCGGGAATTATTAGTCGTGGTAGAAATTGCATCGACTCTGCCATCAAGCAGAGCGGACTCCAGCTTGTCCGGTCCCATAAAGAGCGGCACAATATCCTTTTCATTCAAGCCGTTTTTGGCAAGCAGAAGATCCAGGAAATAGTGAGGAAGCGTCCCTTGTGCGGTGGCGACACGTCGCCCCTTGAGATCTACCACGCTTTTGATCCCCCGGTCGCCTCGCGTTACGATGCTGTTGAGATTATCCGTTGTCCCAAGACTGGCGATAATCAAAAAATCATTCCTGGCAAAGCTTTTGACAACCAGCGGCGTTTCCGCATGAACGGCATAATCGCTTTTTCCTGCCAGCATCTCTTCTAAGGCGCTTTTGCCGAGAATACAGTCTTTGATGGTTACATCCAGCCCTTCCCGGGTGAAAAAATCCTGGTCAGCGGCAATCGCAAGAAGGGAGGGGAGCGGGCCGCCGTAACTGATGGTAACTTTCTGCAAAGCCGCCCTGTTTGCCGGTTGCGGAGTGCTTTCCTGTTTTGAGTTACACCCCGCTATAAGCAGCGTTGTCCATAAAAGCAGAACCGTGATTTTTGTCAGCATACAGCTATGTCGTACCATTATGGCGTCCTTTCTTACTGGAGCTCGATTCCGCCAGCTTCTGCGGCACGTTCCAATGCAATCCGTGCCATTTCAAAATCAAGCCGGGTGATATGTTTCTGTATCTCGTCTCGCTCCGGCTGACGGATATACTGCTTAAGCTGTCCAAAAAGTCTCTTCGCTCCAAGGGAATTATTGTTCAGAGAATCATGAAACTCTTTCAGGAGCTGTTCGAATTTTTCATCCGGCAGTTGTATCCGGTCCGGGTCAGGTGCCTGATCAATGTGTACGCTGTTCAGGATGTCTGCAGCCTCAAAAACCTCCGCCAGCTGCTGCTGCAGTATAACAGGCACACCCAGCCCGGCTCCACCGTTTTCATTCTTCAGGGCCGTCTCCAGTTCAGATACGGTAACCACCAGCGAGGACGCACCGACCGTTCCGGCAAGTCCCTTAAGGGTGTGAATCAGTGATTTGGCCTGTTCGCTGTTACCACTTTCGACAGCTCTGCGCAGTTCATTCAATATGTTACTGTTCTGATCTCTGAAGCTTAGGATAATTTCTTTTGCCAGGGTCTCATTTCCTCCGCAACGTTGCACTACTGAAGCAACATCGATCCCGGGCAGGCTGTCAGGCAGAATCCGGGGGGGCTCTGTTCCACCGGAAATCTGCTGCCGGTCTTTTGCATTTTCAACCTTATCCGAAGGCAGCCATTTTAGTATGACAGAATAGAGCTTGTCCGGATCTATTGGCTTGGCAATATGGTCGTTCATCCCCGCAGCCAGGCAACGATCACGCTCTTCGCTGAAGGCATGGGCCGTCATTGCTATGATCGGGAGCTCCAACTCTCCTTTGACCTGTCGAATGGCCGTTGCGGCCTCGTAGCCGTTCATTTCAGGCATCTGGATATCCATGAAAACCATGTCATAGGTATTGTTCCCAATGGCTTCATCGATTCCGGCCTGACCGTTTGATGCAATTGTTACCTCAGCGCCAAACTGCATCAGAATTTCCTGAGCCACCATCTGGTTGACCCTGTCATCTTCGACCAGTAACACCTTAAAATTATTCAACCCGCATTTGCTTTCAACGGAAGGAATATTCTTGCTGGCAGGCAGGAGATAATGCTGAGTTTCAGCTTTAACTAATTCAACCGTAAAAGAAAACGTGCTTCCTGCCCCGGGTTCGCTGACAATAGCAAGCTTACTACCCATAAGCTCCAGAAGACGGACAACAATCGAAAGTCCGAGTCCGGTCCCCCCATATTTTCGGGTAATGGAGCTGTCAGCCTGGGTAAATGGCTGGTAGATGCGTTCCAGATTCTCCTTGCTCAGGCCGATGCCGGTATCGCTGACCGCAAAGTTTAGAACAATACCGTCTGATTCGGGCACATTATTCTCAGGTTTGACTTCTACAGCTATTTTCCCGTATGCAGTGAACTTGACGGCGTTGCTCACCAGATTATTGAGTATCTGCCGCAGGTGGAGCGGATCTCCAACCAGCAACGCGGGAATTTCGGGGGCAATTGTAAATGTAATCTCCAGTTTCTTTTCTTCAGCCCTGGCAGCGACTATGTTGTGTACAGAATTGAAGAGCGTCTTCAGCTCAAACGGGACAGACTCCAATTCCATTTTGCCTGCCTCAATCTTGGAAAAGTCAAGAATATCATTGATGATACCAAGCAAGGAGTCTGCCGCGCCCCGTATTCTGGAAACATATTCCCGCTGCTGTTTGTCCAGATCTGTCTGTTGCACCAGATAGGCCATGCCGGTGATTGCGTTCATGGGGGTACGGATCTCGTGGCTCATGTTGGCCAGGAACTCGCTCTTAGCCTTGCTGGCGGCTTCGGCGGCCTGTTTTGCCTCACGTAACGCCAGTTCAGCCTTGATTTTTTCAACGGTTGTCCAGACTGCATCCATCAGAAGAGTCAGCTGCAGTACATCGGACTGGTCATAATCACTTTCTTTGTTGGCTACAGCGGCAACCCCGATGATTTTTTCATTCCGTATCACCGGTATCCCCAGAAAGCGCTGCAGCAGCACATGACCTTCGGGATACCCCTTCTTGAGAGGATGCTCTGCATCAAAATCATTGATCAGAATCGGTTGTCTCTGACGGACAGTTTCGCCCCACATCCCGGTAATTGACAGTGCATAGCAGGTCAGAGGCGGTGCCTGTACGGAGCATTCCCGCATGACATCCTTGGACCAACTGATGATGTCAAACATCTGCGTTTCTTCGGTATAGTTGAAAATAAACCCATATTTACTGGCAGTGAGCCCAAGAGCTTCTTCAAGCGCCACATCGGCCATTTCCTGGAAATCATCCGAACCGAAATGCGATATCCTGAGCAACCCCTCAAGGCGCTTCTGATTGTGTTTCAGTTGATTTTCTGCTTTTTTGAGTTCCGTAATATCCGATACCAATACGAAGAACCCGCGAACAGCTCCGTCAGCAACATCCGGTATATAATGGGCCCAGGTATAACCGGAGCTGCCATCCGCCTTGATCAGCGTCCGTTCAAACACCTGTGTTTCTCCCTGCAGGACGGCCCGTATGAAGGATTCATTTTTATGGAATAATTCTCCACCCATGAGATCCATGATATGAATACCGCGCATTTCTTCCGAGGTCTTGCCGAACCAATCCTGGTAGGCTCTATTGGCAAAGCCGCAGCGCAGCTCTTTACTCCAGTATCCCACCATGCCGGGGAGATGATCTGTCAACATTCTAAGAAAGCGCTCATTGGCAATCAGTTTTTCTTCAAACTGTTTGCGTTCGGTAATATCATGCGCAATCATGGACACTTCGGTTATGGTGCCTGTTTCGTCAAGGATGGGTGATAACGTCAGAGCGATATTTATTTTTTTTCCATCCTTACGCACTCGAACCGTTTCGTAATGGTCGACATCCTCCCCACAAATGATCCTGCTCATTACTATCCGCATCTCGTCAGGACTTTCCGGATCGAACAGCATCGTTACGTTTTTGCCGATTATCTCACTGGCACTGTAACCGTAAAGCCTTTCAGCAGATGCGTTCCAGGTCAGGACTGTGCCGTCAATTTTTTTACTGTAGATGGCGTCATTCGAGTTATCAATCAGCAGCCGGTATTTGACCAGCTTGCTCTCGGCCTCTTTTCTCTCCGTGATGTCACGGATTATCTCAATAGCTCCGACACACCGCTTGTCGCTGGAGAACAATGGGGCACAGGAGGCCCATACATATGCGCCTCTGCCATTGAAGATTGCCGGAACAAACACCTCAGCATTAATTATGTCTCCTTTGCGCCGGACATGCTTATATTTTGCTTCCAGTTCCGTATCTGAGACATCAAGCAGGTCGAGCAGCTGTTTCCTCCGTTCACCGTAAAATGGAATTGAGTAGGCATAGTCTCCCTGCCCAAGTATCTCGTCTTTAGTAACGCCGCTCATCTCCTCCATCGCCCTGTTCCAGGCAATTACTTTCTTGTCATTGTCGACAACAAAGGTGGCATCAGGAAGGAAGTCGATGATGTTGGCAAGCTGCTGGCGTGACTCTTTAATCTCGACCTCAAACAACTTTCGCTCGGTGATATTCTCATGTGTGATCAGAATATTACCGCTTTCACCATGAATGCGCGTTACATTTACGAGGAAGAATCTCGTCACGTTCGGACTGCTGCATTGATACTCCATTACAAACGTTTTCCCATCAACTTTAACTTTAGCAATGCCATCTGCCACCTGGCGGGCACCATCGGAGTATGGGCCGGCGGCATTCAGGCAGATTTCGAGATAATTGCAGCCGACATAGTAATTATGTTCAACTTGACCGGTAGAATTCTGATCGTAAAAATCACGCCATGCCTTATTGACGGCAAGAATTTCACCCGTACCGGATAATACGCAAACATGATTGGGAATTGAGTCCAGAGTAGTGCGGATAAACTGTTCAGACGCCTGCAGCTCCTGCTCAACTGCCACGCGGCGATCAATTTCAAGCCTGAGCCGTCTGTTCCAGATAAAAGCACCTACTAAGACAAGAGATAAGACTGCTATTGGTGTGACGATCCAGAGTATGACCTTTTTCAAATTGAGGCCATATTCATATTTGATTGTAAACCAGTGACTGGTAATAGCACTCTTCTCGCCATCGGGCATCGCCATAAGGGCCTTGTTGATAATGCTTGCCAATTCCGGCCAGTCTCTGCGTACCGCCATCGCCTGGTCATGGTTGCCAAAGGGAGTGGGGGCGGCAATTTTCAGATTATGCAAGCCACCGTTCTGAATGAAATAGGTTGCAACGGTCAGGTTACCCACATAGGCATCGGTAACGCCGCTGGCAACAGCGTTGAGCGCCTCAAGCGTATTTTTGACAATAACAATGTTGACCTTGGGAAATATGGTTCTGATAAGCCCCTCGACAACATATCCCCGCTCAACAGCAACGCTTCTACCGTTCAAATCCTCCATTTTCGAAACATAGGGAGAATCTGTGCGATTGACGATGACCCAGGGAGCAACAAGGTATTCCTGAGTGAAAGCGATCTTCGTTTCCCGCTCAGCAGTTTTTTTCATTGTTGGCAGGAGATCATACCTGGCGCGGTTGCCTTCCAGATCTTCAACCGCTTCTTTCCATTGGACGGATGAATTGACGATGAAGATGAAGTTGATACCAAAGCGTCTGCCGATCAGTTTCAGATAGTCGACCGAGATACCGCGCGGCTCAGGGAGAGTCATCATATGTGGCGGGAAATCACTGATACGCACCCGAACGGTATGTTTCTGGTCAAGCCACGCCTGTTCCTGCTCAGTGAGAGGGATCGGGTTTGAGAGGCCGTATCCGATATTTTGATTGAACTGCCGGGTTGTTTTTTCGTCAGCAGCGGCTGATGATAAAGACAAAAGCAGAAGGAGTAAGACCGTCAGTATATTATTAAGACGAACTATGTAAGTGATAAGTACCATGGGAGACCCCTCAAACTGAAAGTTCAATAACCGCCGGTTTTATGTAAGAAGGTCTGACTCAGTTTTTCACAATATGTTGTTGGGCTGATTACTTCGCGCTGTGAATTTCCAGATAAAAGCGAAGACTGGGCCTGATCGCCGCCAGGCAATCAGTAGCCGTGCCGCCATGTATCACCGCCTGGCGATAGCCGACATAGTACAGCGACCAGATACCGATACATCGCGCCGGAATATCATCAAGATCGGACTCCACCATCATGTCTGCTAACGGCTTGATGAGTTGATGTACCTGATCTACTACCCGCTGTTCATAGGCTGCTGACCACATCCACCCGTATCCGGCACCCACTGACCGAATAGGAAGGTAATGAATGTCGGATTTGTACAGTTCCAGCAGATAAGAGCAGGTGCGATCGAGCAGGTTGCGTCCTTTAATCCGAGTGCATATTTTCGGAAGTCGGGTAATCTGCTCTTGGTTCAGTTCTAAGATCAATTCAGCAAGTATGTCTGATTTGCTTAGCTTGAGACGATAGACCTGAACCGGCTCTCGTCCGACAGCCCGGGCGATGTCACGCATACCGACAGCCTCATAGCCGCGAGCCATGAAAAGCTCTCGTGCAGATTTAAGAACCTGTTCTTTCAACGAGTCAGTCATAATATATTGCTCAAGCAGGCCAAGAGAATAGTAATCATCAAAAAAGTTAACATGTTTACAATCCTTGTGCAATCTTGTTTTGGTCGGTTTTTATCGGCAGCTCGAATTGAAGGTTATGATTATTAGCATCAAGATGCTTTGCGTATGGTCGACTGTGAAGTCATTTCTTTGCTTAGAATCCCTCTCACGCCTTGCTTCAGCCAGCATCAGAGTGCTTGACTTCCCCTTCCCGTTACTACGAAAATGAAGCGCCCGGAGTCGGCCTGGCATTCATTACGGAAGTGCATAGGGCGATATCCGTTGTCATTTCCCATCCTCGCGCCGCAAAAAAAGTACGAGGCACCATCCCGCAGTAAAGTACTCTTTCACTTCCCCTATAGCTTGTTATATTCCATTGAAACCGATTTGATTCTGATAGTCGCTGTAGCCCATCAAAAAAAGCGTCCCACGTATTGGCGGAGCCGGTTAAAATCGAAAACATGATCAGCGAAATGAATAAATCAAAATGCCGACTTGATATTACTCTTCCATCCTCAGAAAAAGCGCCTCGGCCTTGGATATGGTCGTTCCGGCCTGCAAACCACCCCACGCCAGCTTCTCTTTATCCCAAATCGCATTCAAGATGACACTTACGTAGGGTGCGCCGTGCGCACCACTGGAGTTTGGACTTTTGAAAGAGGCTCTATTGACAAAAAGTTACACTTACTGTAACCTTATGTCATGTCAATACTCCAGCCTATCAAACAACTAACCGGAATAATCGAATCACTCGCTTCGGAGGAACACCATCTCTTTACGCTGTCCGACCTGCGCGCAGCTCTCCCGACAGCAAGCCCCGGAGCCTTCAAGGTACTGATGAGCCGTGCTGAAAAGTCCGGCCTTTTCAGGCGTGTTTGCCGCGGCCTCTATCTCTATCCAAAAGTGACATATCAACCGGGTCTGCTGCTGTTTCACGCTGCGGCCAGATTGCGTGCCGATGAGTGTAATTATATCAGCCTTGAGACTGCGTTGAGTGATGCCGGGGTCATTTCCCAAGTGCCGATCAACTGGGTGACACTTATGTCAACCGGGAGAAGTAACGTGATACGGTGCGGTGACTGGGGGACGATAGAGTTTGTCCACACATCACAAAGCCCCGATGTACTGCATAATCAGCTTGAATACGATACACGCTGCCACCTCTGGCGCGCTTCCGTGCCGTTGGCTCTCCGGGATATGAAAGCAGCCAGGCGCAGTATTGATTTGATTGATTGGAGTGTCGCACATGAGTCTGTTTGAGCTTCTGGTTTCTCAGGTGATGAGAGAGAAAACAGCCTTGAATTCCGTGGCTATGGTCGTGGAAAAGGAGTTGTTGCAGCACGATATTCTACGGGAGATGAGCGGTTCCGGTCTGCTCGAAAAGTTGACGTTCATGGGCGGAACCTGTCTGCGGACATGCTACGGTTCGAACCGTCTGAGTGAAGATCTTGATTTTACCGGTGGCAGCAATTTCAGCCGGGAAAGTCTGGAACCGCTCCAGGCTCTGCTGATCGAAAAGCTGCGCGCAAAGTATGGACTGGATGTGGAGGTAAGCGAGCCGAAGCGGGAAACCGGCAATGTGGATACCTGGAAGATGAAGATGGTTACTCGCCCCGAACAAAAAGGAACGCCTGTCCAGAGAATCAATATCGATATCTGCGCCGTGCCGAGTTATGACAGGCGCCCGATGATGCTGCGCAACCATTACGGCGTTGATATGGGTACATCCGGTTTGATTCTGCAGGCGGAAAGCCGCGAAGAAATTCTGGCTGACAAGCTTGTCGCCCTGGCGTTGCGTCCGGGGCGTATAAAAAACAGGGATCTCTGGGATATTGTCTGGCTGAAGCAGCAGGGTATACTTTTGCCGATGGCATTACTGGAGAAGAAGATTATCGATCATCACCAGACGGTGGACGGTTTTGTGACTGTGCTTGCCAGTCGCCGGGAATTTCTGGTGGTGGATGATGGCGTGCGCATTGCCTTTGAGCAGGAGATGAAACGGTTTCTGCCTTTGAATATAGTCAGGGAGACGTTAGATAATAAGGATTTCTGGGTTTACGTGGCGAATCTGATTACGGCGGAGTGCAATCAGGTTGCCGGGTTGCTGTCCGGAAGTGTGGTTAAACCTCTGTTTAATATGTAACAGCTCAGAGTAAACGGCTGCCACTGAGTTCAAAGGGGGGCGAAGCAGATGAAGCTTGCTTCGCCCCTACAAAATTGGGCTTTCGTCAAAATATAGTGCCTGTCATATGTACCCCGGCTGAAGCTATGCGCATCCGGCAACAGTGCCTACCATGCTTTGCACATTTTCTTGTAATAATACAAATAACAATCTTGTAATATACTAAATTTGTTAAATAAAAATGACTGTAATTTTTTCAAGGAAGGATATAGGTAGGAACAGGCGGAATTTCCTGCTTTTCCGGCACTAAAAAACCTCCCCAGAACCTCTACGATCTGAACATCATCTGCCTGAAGGTGGTACCTTTTTGACAACCAATGTTTCGAAGCTGGCTTCGGGAAGGTCGCCGTAAAGGGTGAGCTTTACCGTCATGGTCTTTTTGTTCATGCACGAGAACATTACTGGACCGTCGCCAAGGCATGCTTTAAAAACAAAGATGAACAGAACAAATGGGCGGAAGATTGTCGTATGGAACTGAATGAAGGCAATGTGGAAGGAGTCATCAAGGCGATTGAAGCCTTGGTATCTTCACCTGGATACAATGAGGAGCTATGTGAAATGGAGATCGGTTACTTTATATGCTCTGGCAGTCAGGTTGGGGGGCTTACCCTCGGTCGTAGAAAGTCATAAGTGTTGGTCTCGTAAAAAGTCCTTATCACCCTTCGACTAGCTCAGGGCGAACGGACTTTAACAGTCGAAGTTAGCCCCCGAAGAAAAATGGCCTGAACCGCCTCCACCGAAGCACAACAAACAAAATAAATCGCCGCCGCAGTCAAAATGAGTACCGGCACCGGAATGGCTGCGGATATTATCCGGCTCCTTATCCTGATCATTGAGGAGAAAAACCTTGCTGCAGGCTTAAATTTTATCCAATTGACATTAAGATGAAGAAGATATTGTCTGATGATGAAATAAGCGCTGTACGGGCAGTTTTGAGCCAAAAACAGGTGCTTCTGTTCGACTTTGTAGACCAGACAGGTTGTAGAATTATGGAAGCGGTAAAATTAGAGGCAAAAGATGTTGCAAACGACCACGTTGTCCTTTATACTTGGTAATCCAAAAATTCGAACCTGACACCAAGGGTTATACCAAAACCTGAATGTTTAAAGAGCGATTTTACGGGCAAGGTTTTTGAGGAGTGGAAGTCTTTTCCTCATTTTCTGGGTGTAATAGCAGACGATTGGAACTGGCATAATCTTAGAAACCGCTGAGCTTCAGTTTGGGCAAATTCAGGAATGCCGATATTTGAAATCAAGAGTAGGCTAGGCCATAACAAGATGGTGACCACAATGCGGTATCTTCAGCTGTTGGGTTTCACCAGACTTTCACCAGAAAATTGAAAAAGCTTGCAAACGCAGTAAGCGAGAGTGGCGGAATTGGCAGACGCACCAGACTTAGGATCTGGCACCGTAAGGTATAGGAGTTCAAGTCTCCTCTCTCGCACCATTAACATTACATTTTATCAGGAAGAGGACAGCCGACATGCAGGTTCATATAGAAGCGATCAGTCCGGTTCAAAAAAAGATTAACATAGAAATCCCGGTTGAAAGAGTTAACGAAGAGATTGAGAAAGCTTTCTCGGCAATCCAGAAAAAGGCGAAACTTCAGGGTTTCCGTCCCGGTAAAGCTCCGATGCAGCTTATCAGACGAACCTATAGTGATGCCATGCGTGACGAAGTTATGCGTAATTTTTACAAGAAGACCCTCTATAAAGCCATGGACGACCATAATATTGAACCTGTTGACGCGCCAACCATAGAATCTGACATCCTTGAACAGAATACCCCCTTCAAATACAGCGCGCTTGTTGAAGTGATGCCGGAGGTATTACTTAAGGACTATACCGGCCTGGAAGTAAAAAAAGAGATTCATGTCGCCAAACCGGAGGACATTGAGGCCGAACTCAAGCGCATGCAGGAAAACATGGCCCAAATGATCCCGGTAGACGAAGAGAGTGCTGTCGAAACCGGATATTCTGTTTCGCTTGATTATTCAATTATAGTCGAAGATTTACCGGACGAGAATACTGCGGTAAAAGAAGCCGTGATTGAGGTCGGTACGAACGACTTGATTCCCGGATTTGCGGAGCAGTTGATCGGTATGAGGACAGGAGAAACGAAGGAGTTCAGCCTGACTCTGCCGGAGGGTTTCCGCACTTCAGGAACTGCCGGCAGGCAAGGGAGTTTCACGGTTACCATCAAAGATATCAAGCGCAAGGAACTGCCTGAACTGGATGACGAATTTGCGCAACAGTTCGGCGATTACGATACCATGGATGAATTGCGGGCCAAGATGGTTGAATACCATGGTAAACATGAGAGCGATCGTATTGAAAATGAGTTTAAAGAGCGTGTCATTCAGGCTCTGATTGAGAAAAATCCGCTTGAGGTTCCTGAGTCACTCATTAAACGCCAGCTGGAGCTCATGTTTGAAAACCTGAAGAACCGGCTCAAGAGCCAGCAGCTCTCAATCGAGATGATGGGACTGGATGCCGAAGGATTCAATACCCGTTTCCATGATGATGCTGCTGATAAGGTGCGTGGTGGTTTGCTTCTCATGGCGCTGCTTGAAAAGGAAAATATTGTTGTATCGGAAGAAGATCTGTCGGCACGGTATGAAAAAATTGCCGCTGGTAACCAGGAAATGCTTGACCGTATCAGGAATTATTACTCATCCAATCGCAAGGCAAAGAACTCAATTACTGCCGAAATTAAAGAGGACAAGGCGATCTCCTTCCTGATAGACCGCGCAGTCGTCACCGAAGTAGCTGCATCTGAACTGAAAGTAATCTGAGGATATTACATGTACATCCCGATGGTGGTAGAACAGAGTGGTCGTGGCGAACGGGCCTATGATATTTATTCGCGGCTCCTTAAGGAACGGATCATTTTTTTGGGTGGCGGTATTGACGACAACGTGGCAAATCTGGTCATTGCCCAGTTGTTGTTTCTGGAAGCAGAAGATCCAGACAAGGACATACATCTCTATATAAATTCTCCCGGCGGTGTTGTTACTGCCGGTATGGCGATCTTTGACACCATGCGTTACATTAAATCCCCGGTTTCAACTATCTGTGTCGGTCAGGCAGCTTCAATGGGGGCCGTACTTCTGGCTGCGGGAGAACATGGCAAACGATTCAGCCTTAGCCATTCCCGTATCATGATCCATCAACCCTTGGGCGGCTTTCAGGGTCAAGCCACCGACATCAGCATCCATGCCAGGGAGATCCTGCGTATGAAGGACGAGCTCAACTCAATTCTGGCGGATCTGACCGGTCAAAAGAAGGATAAGGTGGAAACCGATACTGATCGGGACTACTTCATGTCTGCCGAGGATGCCAGGGCATATGGGCTGATAGATTCGATAGTGGCCAGAAAACCGGACGCAGGAGGTACTCGATGAGCCGACGGGATGAAAATCAGGAACACCTGACCTGTTCATTTTGTGGGAAGAGCCAGGAGGATGTCAAAAAACTGATCGCCGGACCGGCCGTCTACATCTGTGATGAATGCATTGAACTCTGCAACGACATCATCGCTGAAGAGATCAAAATGGAAGAGACCCTGGGACCCGATCTCAAGAAACTTCCAAAACCTCGTGAAATCAAGGATATACTTGACGAATATGTCATTGGTCAGGAAAAAGCCAAGAAAGTGCTTTCGGTTGCGGTATACAACCATTACAAACGTATTGATTCCGGATTCAAGCCGGGCGATGTCGAGATGCAAAAAAGCAATATCCTGCTTCTGGGACCGACCGGCTCCGGCAAGACTCTTCTGGCGCAGACCCTGGCCAGAATCCTCAAAGTACCTTTCGCTATGGCAGATGCAACCAATCTGACTGAAGCCGGTTATGTGGGGGAGGACGTAGAGAACATAATCTTGAGTCTTCTGCAGGCTGCTGACTATGATGTTGAGCGAGCGCAGAAGGGTATCATCTATATTGACGAAATTGACAAGATCGCCAGAAAAACGGATTCTCCGTCTATCACACGAGATGTTTCCGGAGAAGGCGTGCAGCAGGCATTGCTGAAAATTATTGAAGGAACCGTGGCCAGCATACCTCCTAAGGGGGGTCGCAAACACCCGCAGCAGGAGTTCATGAAGGTTGATACCACGAATATTCTCTTTATCTGCGGGGGGGCTTTCGGCGGTCTGGAAAATGTCATACAGCAGCGTATCGGGTTGAAAAGTCTTGGTTTTGGGGCCGATGTAAAAAAACGCGCAGAAAAAAAAGTCGGTGAGCTTCTCAACAACGTGACTCCTGAAGACCTTCTTAAATATGGGTATATCCCTGAGTTCATAGGCAGACTCCCCATGTTGGCCACCCTCACTGAACTTGATGAAGACGCCATGGTGCAAATTCTTAAAGAACCGAAAAATTCACTGGTAAAGCAGTACCAGAAGCTGTTTGACCTTGAGAACGTACGTTTGCGTTTCACAGACGGCTCGCTGGTGGCAATTGCCAAAGAGGCGCTTAAACGCAACACTGGAGCTCGCGGTCTGCGTTCAATTCTTGAAAATTCCATGCTGGATATCATGTATGATGTTCCGTCACAACCTACGGTAAAAGAAGTTGTCATCAGTGAAGATGTTATAATTAAAAAAGAGAAGCCAATTGTTGTTCATGAACAGCAACTCCAGGACGCTGCGTAAACGCAGATAATTTACTTTATTTCAAGATCAGTTCAGCATTGTCCTGTATAGTCTTGGCGCAAACCTTACCGGTCATGCTTTGCATTTGCGCTCCATTCAGCATGTTTCACATTCCCCGCCAGGCGGTTTTCTTTGCAGAATGAGACACTCACAATCCAGGATCTGCGCTCCAGTATCGACAAAATCGATGATGACATTCTTGAGCTTCTTAATGAGCGTTCGAGGACCGTTCTTGAGGTTGGTCGGCTAAAGTCCGGAAAAAATCTTGATTTTCATGTACCCGGTCGTGAACGCCAGATATATGAGCGCCTGCTGAATCAGAATCCGGGTCCGTTTCCTAACGATGCCTTGAAAAGCGTTTATCGTGAAATCATCTCTGCGTGCCTGGCGCTTGAGTCTCCGATGAAAGTTGCTTATCTGGGGCCAAAAGCGACCTTCAGTCATCTGGCGACCATGCATCAGTTTGGTCTTTCTGCTGAACTGGTTCCGCAGAAGTCCATCCCTGCCGTTTTTGAGGAAGTAGAAAAGGGAAAGGCTCTGTATGGAGTGGTGCCGGTTGAAAACTCTACTGAGGGTGTTGTCTCGCATACTCTTGACATGTTTGTTGAAAGTAGCCTCAGAATTACTGCAGAGATACTGTTTGAAGTTCACCACGATCTGCTTTCTCGTACCGGGCGCTTGGAGGATATAAAAAAAGTCTACTCGCATCCGCAGCCGATTGCCCAGTGCCGTCAATGGCTGGATGATAATATTCCGGGTGTTCCGACTGTAGATGTCGCCTCCACGGCAGTTGCAGCCCAGATAGTGAGCGATGACTATTCCTCTGCTGCGATCGCCAGCGAACTGGCGGCTTCCCTCTATGACCTGAAGGTCGTCCGTAGCCGTATTGAGGATCAGCTCAACAACGTTACGCGTTTTCTGGTCATCGCTCGCAAGGAATCGGAACGATCCGGAAATGACAAGACCTCGATACTTTTTTCGGTGAAAGATGAGCCTGGAATACTGTGCCGGATGCTGGAACCTTTCGCCAAGAGGGGAATAAATCTCTCCAAGATTGAATCGCGCCCTTTCAAGAAAAAAGCGTGGGAGTACATTTTCTTCCTGGATTTTTTCGGTCATGTTTCTGACCCTGATGTTGTTGCGGCTCTGGATGAACTCGGTCATTGCTGCCAATTTCTCAAGATCCTCGGATCATATCCTCGGTCGGTATAGATAGAGCGCCAATGATCGTAAAACGACTTGCTGTGACAGGCGTGGGGTTGATAGGCGGCTCATTTGCACTGGCATTACGCGAGGCCGGTGCAGTAGGTAGTATTATCGGCATAGATTCGGATACATCCAATCTTGAGCAGGCGCTTTCGCTTGGAATCATAGATGAGATTGCCACAGACGCAAGGAGTGCCGTGTCTGACGCGGATGTGGTTTTCATATCAGTTCCCTCCTGTTCGATTTCTTCGGTTGTGCGGGACATTGCCACTGCGCTGGCTCCGGGTTGTATAGTCACGGATGGCGGCAGCGTCAAAGCTTCTATTGTAAGGGAATGTGACGCCTTGATCCCGGCTGGATGCAGTTTTATCGGCGGGCATCCTATTGCGGGCACGGAACATTCCGGTGCTGCTGCAGCATTTGCCGGATTGTTCAAAGGGCGACGCTGTGTACTCACTCCTGGCGCTGAAACCAACGCATCCGCCCTTCGCACGGTTTCGAGACTCTGGTCGGCTGCTGGAGCAGAAGTCTGTTGCATGGAGGCGGAACATCATGACCGGATCTTTGCCGAGATATCCCATCTGCCTCATGCCGTCGCATATGCTCTGGTGCATGCTGTCGGAACAGCGGATGTCGAAGGCGAGAATGTCCTTTCCTATTCAGCAGGTGGATTCAAAGATTTTACCCGGATCGCTTCGTCAGATCCGGTTATGTGGCGGGATATCGCGCTAATGAATCGTGATGCACTGCTGGCAAGCATTGATGGCTTTTCAGCCAGCCTGGCCGAGCTGAGAAAACGAATTGACTGTGGTGATCAGACCGGTTTGACTGAGTTCTTTACCACAGCCAAGCTGTTTCGCGACGGGATTGTATAATCTTATCAAAACATGGAGAACCAGTGAATTCTTTTTCCATAAATCCGGCAGTGTCTATCAGAGGCGATATCACCGTCCCAGGTGACAAGTCCATCTCCCACCGATCGATCATGTTGGGAGCGATTGCCAATGGCATCACAACGGTGCGAGGTTTTCTGCGCGGCGAAGACAATATGTCAACCATGAACGCCTTCCGGAGCATGGGAGTCAGGATTGATGATGACGCTGAAACCATAGCCATACATGGTTGTGGGCTGCATGGTCTCAAGGAACCAGCAGATGTTCTGGACTGTGGCAACTCAGGTACCACGATCAGGCTGATTTCCGGTCTCCTTTCCGGACAATCATTTTTTTCAGTGGTAACCGGCGACGTATATCTTAGAAAACGCCCCATGAAGCGGGTTGTTGAACCGCTCTCACTCATGGGAGCAAGAATTATGGGCCGTAATCAAGGCAGCCTGGCGCCTCTGGCGATCAACGGAGGACAACTGTCTGCGATAGACTACGAATCCCCGGTATCCAGCGCACAGATCAAGTCATCAATCATGCTGGCAGGTCTGTACGCAGATGGCGAAACGTCAGTGCGCGAGCCGAGTCTGTCACGAGATCATTCCGAGCGTATGTTCCAGCTGTTTGGTGCGTCCCTTGACCGGGCTGACAAGGGTGTGACAGTTCGTGGCGGAGTTGAGCTGAACGCACAGGAAGTGATTGTGCCGGGAGATATCTCTTCGGCAGCGTTCTTCCTGGTAGCCGCCCTGATTACGCCCGGTTCCGAACTGCTTATCCGCAACGTTGGAATTAATCCGACCCGTTCAGGCGTCATTGATATACTGAAAGAAATGGGGGGCAACATAGAACTGCTGCACCAGAGAGAGATCTCTGGCGAGCCGGTGGCTGACTTACTGGTCAGGTATTCCCGCTTGAAAGCCATCTCTATTTCCGGCAGTGTGATACCCAGGGCGATTGACGAGTTTCCTGCCATCTGTGTAGCTGCAGCGCGAGCAGAAGGAGTAACAACGATAAGAAACGCCAGAGAATTGCGGGTAAAAGAGACTGACCGTATCACTGCAATGGTCCGCAATCTCGCTACTGTGGGTGTTGAAGTTACGGAATGTGATGATGGTATGGACATCGTGGGAGCCGAGTGTCTTTCAGGTGGACAGGTCGACAGTTTCGGTGACCATCGCATAGCCATGTCGCTCTCTATAGCCGCATTGGTGTCAAATTCAGGCTTGACGGTCAAAGATACTGATTGCGTGGCGACATCGTTCCCCAGTTTTTTTCAGTTACTTGAAAAAGTTTCAGTGAAGTAGCCTCTATGAGTGAGCGGGTTAACGGAATAATCATTGCCATTGATGGCCCCTCAGGAGCCGGAAAAAGTACGCTTGCGCGGCTATTGGCCCAACGTCTCGGTTATCTTCAGATTGATACCGGCGCTATGTATCGAGCGGCCGCACTGCTCATTGAGCAGTCAGGGATTGATTTGACCGAACTCGACGCCTTGGAAAACTTCTGCAAGACACTCGATATCCATTTTGGAAATCATCATGGTCAACGAACGGTTATTGCAAACGGAACTGATGTAACTCATCAGATCAGAACTCCGGAAATGTCCAGGTTGACATCGCGGATCTCGGCTTTTAAACCGGTGCGCGATGCGCTTGTAGCTTCTCAGCGCCGCATGGGAAGTGAGGGTGGTGTCGTACTTGAGGGACGCGATATCGGTACGGTGGTATTCCCGGATGCCGAGCTCAAGTTTTACCTCTTTGCTTCACCGGAAGAACGAGGCAGAAGGCGGTTCGAAGAGTTGACCGCTCAAGGGGAGAGTGTAACTCTGCAAGAGACCATTGCTGATGTCATCAAAAGAGATCTCCAGGATTCAGAGCGTGATATTGCCCCTTTGTGTCAGGCAGAAGATGCTGTTGCGATCGATTCGTCATCGGTCAGTATTGAGAATGTACTTGACTTGATGGACGATATATTTCGCAAGAGGTTCACATGAAAGTTATTCTCGCTAAACGTGCGGGTTTTTGCTTTGGAGTCAAGCGAGCTACTCAGATGGCCTTTGAAGCAGCCGGTAAGGACAAAAAAACCTATACCCTTGGTCCTATAATTCATTCTCCGCAGGTTGTAAACAAGCTGGAGGAGATGGGAGTCAAGGTACTTAATAATCTGGACAGCATGAAGAGCGGTACGATTATAATACGATCTCATGGTGTAGCGTCTGATGAGATCGGCGAAGCTATCCAGAAAAAGCTGGAAATAGTCGATGCAACCTGCCCCTTTGTCAAAAAAGCCCAGGAGCATGTAAAGAGCCTTTCGGAATCCGGGTATGGCGTTGTAGTTGTCGGAGATGCCGATCACCCGGAGGTACAGGGGATCGTGTCCTATGGCGGCGACAAGGTGTTTGTTGTCGGCTCAGGTGAAGAAGTTAAAAAACTTCCAAAAATGAGCAAAATAGGCGTAGTCGCCCAAACAACACAGTCGTTTGAAAATCTTAAAAATGTTGTGTCAGAGTGTTTGCTGCGCGGTGGAGAAATCCGTGTTTTTAACACAATCTGCGACGCAACTGCCGTACGTCAGGAAGAGGCCAAAGAATTGGCCAGTCAGGTGGATTGCATGCTTGTTGTCGGCGGCTTCAATAGCGCCAACACCCGGCGACTTGCGGAAGTTTGTGCTGAATTGCAACCCCGGACACACCACATTGAAACTGCCGCAGAGATTAATCTGTCATGGTTTGAAGGAGTTGAGCGGGTGGGGGTCACAGCAGGCGCCTCCACACCCAAATGGATAATTGATGAAGTTATGAGTAAAATTGAGGAATTGAATAAAAGCAATTGAAATTATGCAGTCAAATTGCTAAGCTGCCAAGCTCGATTAAACAGAGTAGAAAGCATATAACGTCCACAGGGGGTATGGTGTAATGGTTGATTTTAAAAAGCAGGATGCTGTCGATAGTGAACATGATGATCTCGACGGTGATCAGCAAAGTAGTGAATTCGAAGCGCTCTACACGGAAAGTCTCAAAGAACGCCCCGAGAGGGATAAGATAATAGAAGGGACTGTCGTGCGTATCGACCAGGAAACCGTACTTGTTGATATCGGACTGAAATCGGAAGGCCATGTACCGGTTGCCGAGTTTCTTGATTCAAACGGGCAGGTTTCTGTTCAGATTGGTGATAAGATCCGGGTGCTGATGACCCGTCAGGATGGAAAAAAAGGATATGTTCTCTCCAAAAAGAAAGCTGACTATCTGTCCGCATGGGACAAAATCGGTGACGCCGGGCAGGAGGGCGGAATTCTGGAAGGCGTCATTACTGCCAAGGTTAATGGCGGATTCAGCGTCGATATCGGAATTCAGGCTTTTCTTCCGGCTTCTCAGGTTGATATTCGTCCCTCGGCTGATACAGATAGCTATATCGGACTGAAAGGACGCTTCAAGGTCATTAAAATTAACCAGCGACGAGACAATATAGTGTTGTCCCGCCGGGCCGTTCTTGAAGACGAGCGGGCATCTGCTCGTGATGTGACGCTCTCCACGCTTGAAGAAGGTCAGGTTGTCGAGGGGACGATCAAGAACGTAACCGATTACGGCGCATTTGTCGATCTGGGAGGTGTTGACGGTCTTCTTCATGTATCCGACCTTTCCTGGGGCAGGGTTGGCAAACCGTCCGATCTGCTTAAACCGGGTCAGCAGGTCACAGCCAAAATTCTGAAATTTGACCGCACCAAGGGTAAAATATCACTTGGGATCAAGCAGACTCTGCCGGATCCGTGGCTGAATGTGCCTGGCAAATTTCCTATCGGTGATCGTGTGCGCGGCCGAGTCGTGAGCTTAATGGAGTATGGTGCATTTGTAGAGTTGGAAGCTGGAGTGGAAGGTCTGATTCATGTCTCTGAAATGTCATGGACTAAACGTGTTCGCAGGGCCGCCGATATTTTGAATGTTGGCGATGAAGTGGAGACGATTGTTCTCGGTATCGACATGAGTAACCGCAAGATATCACTTGGACTCAAACAAGTCTCAGAAAACCCGTGGACAACCATCTCGGAAAAATATCCGGCAGGGACCAAAATTGAGGGTCAAATAAAAAATATGACAGATTTTGGTATGTTTATCGGGATTGAGGATGGCATTGACGGCCTTGTACATGTCTCCGACATGTCATGGACCAAACGCATCAAGCACCCGGGGGACGTGTATGAAAAAGGTCAACTGGTTCAGGCGGTTGTCCTTAGAGTTGATATCGAGAAAGAACGGCTTTCACTCGGTATCAAACAGCTTGAGCCCGATCCATGGAGCCTGGCCCCTGAAAAATATCGTTCCGGTACTCTCGTCACCGGCAGAGTTACATCACAGACAGATTTCGGGGTATTCGTAGAACTGGAGGAAGGGATTGAAGGCTTGATTCATGTTTCCGAGCTTTCTCGTGAAAAAGTTGCCTCAGCGAAAGAGTTCGCTACAATCGGTGATCGTCTTGAAGCGGTTGTCTTAAGTTGCGACCCTAAAGAACGCAGGATTTCTCTTTCTATTAAATCAAAAAACATTGCGACAGAGAAGGCCGAATTCGAGCAGTACATGGGCTCTCAGGGTGAAGCGACTTCAAACTTCGGTGATTTGCTGAAACAGGAAATGAACAATAGAACCAATAATAATTGAACCAGGCAGGAGAACGCCATGACCAAGAGCGAATTGATTGAAAAAGTCGTACAGACTCACGACATGCTGAATATGAAGGTTTCTGAAATTGTAGTGAATACGGTATTCGACTCAATAGAGGAGGCTCTCAAATTCGGAGACAAGGTTGAGATTCGCGGATTTGGGAGTTTCACCATCAGGGAACGCATTGGCCGGGATGCGCGCAACCCGAAGAGCGGTGAGATTGTCCGTATTCCATCCAAGAAGACCCCCTTTTTCAAGACCGGAAAAGAACTCAAAGAGCGGGTAAACTGCTGAAAACTTGAGTCCATCTACGCGAATGTCTGAATGGTGGAACTGTTAGACACAAGGGACTTATAAACCTGATGGATGCTTTTTCTTAACCGATTGAGATGACGTAACATTTTAAATTTAAAGGGGAAATAGCCTGGGCTATTTACCCCTTTTTTCTTACCAAAAGACTACTTTGGACAGTGTTTTTTAACCAGATTTTAGCAAGATTCCAGCTGAAACCAGTCGTGAGAAATACCGGGAAGAGATAACTAAATGAGAATACAGATGAATCCTCCATGGAAATATTACTTTGATTTTTTCACCACATTCCGGCTGGTTTCATGTTACATCCCTACCTGACCAATCATCTGCCCGGCATCGGTGGAACGATCAAAGAGTCGCCGGACGATTTCGTCGTCGAAGAAATCCTATCCTATCTCCCTTGCGGTTCCGGTGAGCATTGTTTCCTTACCGTCGAAAAGCGCGGCATTACAACTCTGGAAGCGATTCGAAGGATTGCCGTAGCTCTGAAGATACCGGAGCGGAACATCGGTTACGCAGGTATGAAGGATGCGGTCGGCGTAACCCGCCAGACGATATCGGTTCAGAGTATCGCACCGGAAAAGGTGATGGGATTCGAGCTGGAGGGAGTCAGGATACTCTCCAGCTGTCGTCACACCAACAAGCTGAAGCTGGGACATTTGAAAGGCAATCGTTTCCGGATTGCCATCCGGGATCTTTCTGATGGATCGGAAACGGTCATCAGTTCTGTCCTCGACATTCTACGTAAACGTGGCGTTCCGAACTACTTCGGCCTTCAGCGCTACGGCGCCCAGGGGAATTCACATCTGATCGGTGCTGCCATGCTGCAACGTGACTGGAAAGGGGTCGTTGATGCATTGATCGGTCAACCGGCTCAGGTGAAGAATAAGGATTGGAGCGCGGCAATTGATGCCTACCGGCGAGGAGACGTGAACAGAGCGTTGCAGCTTTTTCCTCGTCATTGCCGCGTCGAACGGGAAGTCTTGCAACGACTGGCGTCCCGCACCGGAGAGTACGAAAAAGCCGGCTATGCTATTAATCCTAGCCTGAAAAAACTGTACCTCTCGGCAGTTCAATCATGTCTTTTTGATCAGGTGGTGGACCGACGGATCGAGCATATCGATGAACTGATGACCGGTGACCTGGCCTGCAAGCATGTCAACGGCGCCTGCTTTCTGGTCGAAAATGCCGAAACGGAGATGGAGCGCGCCGGATCATTTGAAATTTCGGCCAGCGGGCCGATATTCGGCTTCAGGATGAAACAACCCTTAGGGATACCTTTGGAAATGGAGAGTGAAATCCTGAATTCTGTGCAGATCGGATTGAATGATTTCGACTTGCCTGGTGGCCTGCGCATGGAAGGGGAACGGCGACCTCTGCGGGTGCCTCTGATCTGCCCTTCATTCCGGCTGCAAGGCAATTGTCTCCGGCTGGAATTTGCGTTACCCAAGGGAAGTTATGCTACATCGGTGTTGCGGGAGATTATGAAGAGCAGCTAAAAATAATTCAGCATGATAAAACCATTTGAAACTCGGAGCAACGTTTTAACTTCTCCGTTGCTCCGAGTTATTCAACCTTTCGTTTCAGTCTACTTACGTACGAAATCAGCCCTGGCAAACGAATACTCAAAATTCATATGGTCGGTGTATGTGCCATTCAGTATGGCAACTACGTCTTCTGTAAATACCAATTCCTCATCGGTCGGGATGACATAAACCTTGACCGGAGACTCGTCTGTCGTGATAAGGGTCTCACGCTTACGGGTCATGGCGCTCTTGTTACGTTCGCGGTCGAGTACGATACCGATGTGCTCCAAACCTTCAATAGCCTTCTCGCGGATCGGAGCGCCCATTTCGCCAACTCCGGCGGTAAAGACGACCGCATCCAGTTTTCCGACGGCAGCCATGTAGGCGCCAATATATTTTTTCAGACGATAGGCTTCGATATCCAGAGCCAGCTTGCAGCGTTTATCGCCGGCATTAGCGTTTTCAATAACATCTCGACGATCGGTAAAACGGCCGGTTACACCAATGACACCGCTTTTTTTGTTGAGAATACTATCAATTTCTTTGGCGGAGAGGTTCTCCTTCTGCATCATGAAAGCGGGGATGGCGGGATCAATATCACCGCAGCGGGTACCCATGACCGCACCCTCCAATGGAGTAAGCCCCATGGTGGTATCGACTGAAATACCATTCTTGATGGCGCAGTGAGAAACGCCGTTTCCGATATGCATGGTAACGATATTGGTCTCATTCGGATTTTTTTCGAGAAGCGCCGCTGCCCGTTTCGATACGTACAGGTGCGAGGTGCCGTGAAAACCGTAGCGACGCACCTGGTATTTTTCGTACCACTCATAAGGAAGAGGATAAATATAGGCATGCTCCGGCATGGTCTGATGGAAGGCTGTATCAAAGATTGCAATATGAGGGATGGTGGGCATCAGAGTTTGGGCGGCTTCAATTCCCTCAATATTCGGCGGATTATGAAGCGGCGCCAGATGTTGCACATCTTTGACGGCATCAAGTACATTCTTATCGATCATCACCGAACAGGTGAATTTTTCGCCGCCATGTACCACGCGATGCCCAACAGCCGCAATTTCGTCTACACTCTTCAGAACACCGTGCTCCGGGTCGGTGACTGTCTTTATAAGCAGGTCGATAGCAGCCTGATGATTGACGCAGTCATGGTCATGACGATAGTTTTCACGTCCGGGCACCTCGTGTAAAATAAATGAATCCCCGACAATAACCCGCTCAACCATACCCTTGGCAACCACCTCCATCTTTTGCCAATCAAAAAGCTGATACTTTACCGATGAACTTCCGCAGTTAAGCGCCATAATAATCATGTTACCCTCCATCAAACACATCGAGATTTATTTACACTATTAGTAAAAAAAAACACTCAAACTAAAACCAAGTAACTGAAATCAAACTATTTTTGACTTATACACGAGGAAAGAATCGAATTCAACATAAATTCATTGATATCGGTTTTTATCCGGTGCAGATTCAATTGTTGTTGAATTAAGTTGATAATTCAAGGGCTCTTGCATATAATTTCCTTTTAAATTTTTCATGCATAAGACAGAGTTGTCAAGGGTGATTGCGTTGGGCTATTTCATTGCATTTGAAGGGATCGAAGGGTGCGGGAAAACCACCCAGATCAGGCTGTTGGCCGAACGTCTTCTTGTCCACGGCTTCAGCACCATTCAGACCCGCGAACCGGGCGGTTGCAGGATTGCCGACAAGATCAGAGCTATCCTGCTGGATGCCGGTAACAGAGACCTGTCACCAATGGCGGAACTGATGCTTTACGCTGCCGCGCGTGCCCAGCATGTCAGCGAGGTCATAACTCCGGCTTTGAACGCCGGTCGTGTTGTCCTCTGTGATCGATTCTGCGATGCGACGATTGCGTATCAAAGCTTCGGACGCGGAATTGACAGGGGAGTCATAGACACATACAACAGCCACGCATGCCAGGGGATCACACCGGATCTGACCATTTTGATTGATTGTGATCCGTCTGTCGGTCTGGTGCGGGCCCATATGAGGATTGAAGCTTCCGACGGCCCCCGTGAGGAACGTTTCGAGTTGGAAGAACTCGCATTTCACCAGCGTGTTCGCGAAGGGTATCTGCAACTTGCGACGGAACAGGCGCGCCGCTTTGTTGTCATCGAAGGTGATGACACGATTCAAGACATTTCCACGATGATTGCCGTACAGGTGTTGGCGCGAATTCCGGAGGAACTGCGTGTCATTTGCTGATATTCTGGGGCATGAACAGATCGTGGAGGTTTTGAAGCGCTCAATTCGTTCCGGC
>Ga0194037_1000801_pt1 | contig 24413 bp, 6 predicted proteins | sample JunL306m_MetaG_FD_148653 | JGI IMG/M metagenome (GOLD analysis project Ga0194037, IMG submission 148653) | Anoxic zone freshwater microbial communities from boreal shield lake in IISD Experimental Lakes Area, Ontario, Canada - Jun2016-L304-6m | ecosystem: Environmental > Aquatic > Freshwater >...
GTTGCAGTACTGCAGCAACTCTCTGAAAAACACGGATTTGACGTCGTGGTTGAAGAGCACCCTTTCGGCGGTGCCTCCTACGATCTGCACGGTGAAATGCTCACCCAGGCAACGCTTGATGCCTGCCGGAACTGCGATGCTGTCCTTCTTGGAGCGGTTGGCGGCCCCAAATGGGAAAGCCTGCCTCATGAACACAAGCCGGAAGCTGCTCTGCTCAAAATCCGCAAAGAGCTTGGACTTTTTGCCAATCTCAGACCGGCAAAGGTTTATGACACCCTTCTTGGTGCCTCGTCACTCAAGCCTGAGGTAGTTCGTGGCACCGATTTTCTTGTCTTCAGGGAGCTTACCGGCGGCATCTATTTCGGCCAGCCACGCGGCTTCGATGAGAACAAGGGATGGAACACCATGGTCTATGAAGCCTATGAAGTCGAACGTATTGCCCGTCTCGCCTTTGAAGCGGCCCGCCAGCGCAAGGGCAGAGTCATGTCCATCGACAAGGCTAATGTGCTTGAAGTGTCACAGTTCTGGCGCAATGTGGTGCATGAAGTGCACAAGGATTTCGCTGATGTGGAGCTGAGTGATATGTATGTGGATAACGCAGCAATGCAGATTGTACGCAATCCGAGACAGTTCGATGTTATCGTCACAGGCAACCTCTTTGGTGATATTCTGAGCGACATCGCCGGTATGATTACCGGAAGTCTCGGTATGCTCCCGTCAGCAAGCATCGGTACAAAACACGCCCTTTACGAGCCAATCCACGGAAGTGCACCGGATATCGCTGGCCAGAACAAGGCAAACCCGATTGCCACTATCGCATCGCTTGCCATGATGTTCGAGCACAGTTTCCACAAGCCCGAAATTGCAAGAGAGATCGAACAGGCGATTGAGGCAACCCTTGCATCAGGATTACGAACAGCCGATATAGCCAATCCTGGAGAGCCTTCCATCTCGACCACAGAGATGACCGAGGCAATTGTCAGGCATCTTGGCGCATGATACAACAACACTACTACTGAACCCATGGCACAAACCATAACCCAGAAAATCCTTGCTAAAGCCGCAAACAGAGCGTTTGTCGACGTTGGAGAGAGCGTGTGGCTGAATGTTGATATTCTCCTTACCCATGATGTCTGCGGCCCTCCTACCTTTGATATCTTCAAGGAGGAGTTTGGCCCGGACGCAAAAGTATGGGATCCTGCAAAAGTTGTCGTTTTGCCTGACCACTATATTTTCACGGCCAACGAGCATGCCCATCGCAACATTGACCTCCTGAGGCAGTTTGCAAAAGAACAGGAACTGCCGAACTACTATGACGTCGGTTCTGAACGATACAAAGGTGTCTGTCATGTCGCCCTTGCCGAGGAGGGATTCAATCTCCCCGGAACGGTGCTTTTCGGAACCGACTCGCACACCTGCACGTCAGGAGCCTTCGGCATGTTCGGCACCGGAATCGGCAACACTGACGCTGCATTCATTCTTGGTACCGGAAAACTCTGGGAAAAAGTCCCTGAATCGATCAAGTTTACCTTTGATGGCCAGATGCCTGCATGGCTGACCGCAAAAGATCTCATTCTGCAGATTCTCGGCGATATCACGACCGACGGCGCTACCTATCGGGCAATGGAATTTGATGGCGAAGCGATTTTTTCACTTCCCATGGAAGAGAGAATGACGCTGACCAACATGGCTATCGAAGCCGGAGGCATGAACGGTATTATTGCCGCCGACAGGATCGCTGAAGAGTATGTCAAAGCAAGAAGCAGCAAGCCCTACGAGCTCTTCCAGAGCGATCCGGACGCCCAATATCACAGCACATACCACTACAACGTTCGTGACCTTGAACCGGTTGTCGCGCAACCGCACAGCCCTGATAATCGTGCTACGGTGAGGAGTGTTGCCGGGACGAAAATCACCAAATCCTATATAGGCTCATGCACGGGCGGCAAACTGACCGATTTTGTGATGGCGGCCAAAATCCTGAAGGGACAGAAAGTTTCGGTTACAACTAACATTGTTCCTGCAACGGTTCAGGTAGCCCGCAGTCTTGAAACTGAACAGTATCAGGGTGTGACGCTTAAAAAGATTTTTGAGGATGCCGGATGCAGCATTGCACTCCCTTCATGCGCAGCATGTCTGGGCGGCCCTGCCGATACCGTCGGACGCTCGGTTGACAACGACGTCGTCGTCTCTACCACAAACCGCAATTTCCCCGGACGAATGGGCAGCAAGCATGCGGGTGTCTATCTTGCATCGCCACTCACGGCAGCCGCATCGGCAATTACCGGCAAACTCACCGATCCGAGAGATTTTCTCTGATCGCACCAGTACAGGAGAATAAACATTATGGAAAAAATTATTCAGGGTAAAGCATACGTTTTAGGGAAGAATATTGATACCGACCAGATTATTCCGGCTGAACATCTGGTCTACAGCCTCTCCGATCCGGATGAGGTCGTTTTGTACGGTAAATATGCCCTTTCAGGAGTCCCTCCCGAGCAGGGTGGACTTCCGGAAGGAAATATTCCTTTTATTGCCGATGGCGACGTTCGCTCAGCATTCACCATCATTATTGCTGGCCCGAACTTTGGCTGCGGATCGTCAAGGGAACATGCGCCCTTTGCACTGAAAGTGGCCGGAGTGAAAGCCATTATTGCAGAGTCGTACGCAAGAATTTTTTACCGCAACTGTGTGGATGGCGGATTTGCAATTCCTTATGAAACTGCAGAACAGCTCAACCAGATTATCAAGACCGGCGACGAGCTGAAAATTGATGTTGAGGCAAATACCATCGAAAATTTGACCAGCAAGGTCACTTATAAGCTCAATCCTCTTGGCAGCGTCTTCAATATCGTGGAAGCCGGAGGTATTTTCGCTTATGCAAGACAGGAAAATTTAATGGCTCAACGCTGATTTATGACTTCAATTTTAAAGACGATAGAACTTTACGACACCACCCTGCGTGACGGCACACAGGGTGAGCATATCAACCTTTCTGTACAGGACAAGCTTCTTATTGCCCGAAAGCTTGACGAGTTCGGTATGGACTATATTGAAGGGGGATGGCCAAGCAGCAACCCGAAAGACGAGGAGTTTTTCACGAAAGCGCGGCAGCTTGACCTCAAACATGCGAAACTCACCTCTTTCGGTTCGACCGCCCGTTTTGTGGCCAAGGTTGAAAGCGATCCAAACCTGCTCGGGCTGCTTCATTCCGAAACTCCGGTCATCACTATCTTCGGAAAAACATGGAAAGCCCATTCCATGAAAAGTCTTGGCATTTCAGATGAAGAGAATGCCGATTTGATTTACCGCTCCGTTGCCTTCCTCAAGCAAGAGGGACGGAAGGTCTTTTTTGATGCCGAACATTTTTTTGACGGCTATAAAGATGACCGCGACTTTGCCCTGACCATGCTGCTTGCAGCAGTAGAGGGCGGCGCATCAAGAATTGTGCTCTGCGACACCAACGGGGGTTCACTTCCCCACGAGGTAGCAGACATTGTGGCGCATGTACTTACTGCCACTGGTGTTCCTGTGGGTATTCACAGCCACAATGATGGTGATCTGGCCGTCGCCAACTCAATCGCAGCCGTCATGGCCGGTGCTACCCATATCCAGGGAACCATCAACGGTATCGGCGAACGATGCGGTAACGCCAACCTTATCAGCATTATTCCCAATATCATGCTGAAACTGCAGCGCTCATGCACCTTTGTGCAACATCTGAATCAACTGACGTCACTCTCGAAGTTTGTCTATGAGATTCTGAACATGCCATCGAATACCAGAGCGCCTTTTGTTGGAAAATCCGCATTTGCCCACAAAGGCGGTATCCATGTCAGCGCCGTCATGAAAGAAAGTTCTCTCTACGAGCATATCGACCCGAAACTTGTCGGGAACCATCAACGGGTTCTTGTTTCAGAACTTGCCGGCCAGAGCAACATCCGCTACAAAGCGCAGGAGCTTGGCATAGCTCTTCCCGAAAAAAGCGACATCTATAAGAATATTGTACACCATATCAAGGAACTCGAGCACGAAGGGTACCAGTTTGACGGAGCCGAAGCCTCTTTTGAGCTGCTCCTGCACAAGGAGCTTGGCAACTTCAAGCCATTCTTTGAAGTGCTTGAAACCAAGGTGCATATCGAGTCAGGCAAGAACGCCAAGAATGTTGACCAGGCAGTGCTCAAGGTAAAGGTTGGCGAGGAGATTGAGCATATTGCCGCTGACGGTGACGGCCCGGTCAATGCCCTCGACAAGGCACTCCGCAAGGCGCTTCTCCATTTCTATCCTGAGATCAAAAGCATCAAGCTTGTGGATTATAAAGTGCGTGTTCTGGAAGAGAAAAGGGGAACCAGTGCCAAAGTACGGGTTCTGATAGAGTCAGGCAACGGGCGCTCAACCTGGGGCACCGTCGGCGTCTCGACAAACATCATCGAAGCAAGTCTTCACGCGCTTGAGGACAGCATGAACTACCACCTCTTTACCCTGAAAGCTGCGGTGCCGGTTATTTGAAACTCCGCAGTAGTAAGTTGGAGCAAAGCTTTACCCGGCAGCATCTTCTAAACGATGCTGCCGAAGCTTTAGCTCTTTCAACTAAAAGATCATGGGAACTACCCAGGCAAGAATGCCCGCTCCCGCCAACCCCACAAGCGCCGTTTCACCGCCATCCATACCGAGGAACTCGTGATGTGCATAAGGATCCGCGCCTGTAGTGATAAGCGCATTAACATCCTTCATCACATCGGCAAACTGAAAATGTTCGACTCCACTGACAAGATCCGTTCCATCACTATCGGTTGTCGTCGTATCCTTTATGGTGTAATGTGTGCCATCAAAACTAATCGTGTACTTGGAGAAGTCGTGACTGAACACCGCTGTATCATCGCCAGTTCCGCCATCAAGAGTATCGTCACCCGTTCCGCCCGTTAGCGTATCATTATCTGCACCGCCACTGAGGGTGTCATTGCCAGCATCGCCATAGAGCTGGTCATTCCCGGCCAATGAACCTATATAGTCACCATCAGCACCACCGTGAATAATATCGTCACCAATGCCAAGAACAATGTCCTGATGGCCACTGCCTGCGAAAACGATGTTATTGCCTGCTCCGCCGCGAATGGTAATGTTGTTTCCTGAGATGATGGCAAACTCGGCATTATCAAGTGTCAGTGTTGAGTTGTCAGGTAATACTATGTTGAGTGCTTCATGGCCGGAAGAGGTGATCGTAAATGAGCTACCTTCTGGCTGTGCAGAATAGTCCCTGGAAACAACCGACACACTTGTCTCTGATGGTAAACTACCGAAATAAGAGGAGATACCTGCCTCAGCACTTGATTTATCAGCGGGAGTAAAGTTAGAGATATAAGCGGCTAACTCCGTTTGTAAATCGTTACTGTTCGTAGCTGGTTGATGAAGAGCATCACTGCTGACACTTTCAAGTGTTCCATGTCCATCAGTATAGCTTGCTTTTACAGAGATCGCATCGCCTGGGTTTAAATTATTTGCAAGCCATGTATTCGTGGTAGCTCCACTGATAGCATCACTTCCCAAATACCACTGATAGCTGATGATGCCGAGACTATCAAGATCGGCAAGAGTATTGCTTGCTGTAAGAATATTGCCGTTGGCAACTGTACCGGTGATCGTCACACTGCCTGTCGGAGCGTGCTGGCTCAGAATAGTGGCGGCATTGCTATTGACGCTTTCGGAGTTACCAGCGCCGTCAGTGTAGCTTGCCACAACCCTTACCTGATGACCGACTTGCGCATCACCCAGCAACAGCGTCTCGCATGTTGCTCCGCTGATGTTCTCTCCGTCAGATTGCCACTGATAGCTGATCGTTCCAAGCCCATCAGTATCAGCAAGGGTATTTTTTTCAGTAAGCGTCTGACCCTGCGTTGCAGTACCCGTCATCGTCACATCACCCGTCGGGGCATGGTTCGTGAAGATGGTTTGAACTTGAGATTTTGCTGTGTCCAGAGCTGCGGTCACAGATGATGACGTAATGGTAAGACCAGCAGTCGAATTATCCGTTGCGGCTGTTTTTGCCTGAACGGCTACCGTCTCCTGCGCAACGATCTGGGCAGCAACAACCTGTTCCAAACTATTCTCAGCATTGACAGTTCTTCCTGCATTTGCCTCAGTCTTTGCAGCAGTAGAGACATCAGCAATCTGGCTGTTCACTGCCGCCGAAGAAGCCGAAACCGCATCGATAACAGTTGTCAAACCTGTCGTCGTAGCACCGGCATTGTTTGCAGCATCCGTAATTGCACCGGAAATAACCGAACTGTTCGTAAGTTAACTGTGCCCCCCTGCTGCTGCTGTCATCAACGCTGTAGCAACACTGGCAGCAACTCCCGCTGTACTCGCAGCTCCTGCTCCCGTCGCAACACTTTCTGCAATATCCATGATGTTGGCAACCTGAGTCGCTGCACTCTGTACGGCGATTGCTGTTGCCAAATCGGCACCACTTGCTTCTGTTTTATTGGCTTCAGCAAGCGGATCATAAGTGCTCAAATCCAGACTGGCATCAAGACCAAGGGCTGTTTTTACCTTGCTTTCATCACCCCCGGCAGCAACAACAAGCGTGGTGAGCGGATTGACCACTGTAGAGCCGGACGGAGCCGAATAACTTCCCGTAAATGCTTTGCCGGTAGAGATATCGATAGTGCCGGATGGATTTGCGGGATTCGCAGTAATACGGATAGTACCAGTACCGACAAGTCCGGTAAATTGTCCTGTAGTGTCGGTGAGTACCCATGATTCACCCTCTCCACTATCCCAAGTGCCGTTGCTATTACCGTCAGTCCAATCACGTACACCGTTAGGGGTGCTGTCAACCCAGACAAGCGCATGCGAAAGATAACCATCCTGCACCGAGCCACTTTGTGTGCCAACGACTGCTGACGTTGCGGAGCTTACAACATGCTCAGCCGTATCATGACCGTCAACGTAATTAGCCTGCACCCTTATGGCTTTGCCCGTTTGTGCTGCGCCTAATAACAGGGTAGTGCCTGTGGCGCCAGCAATATTAACTTCATCTGCCGTCCATTGATAGCTGATCGTGCCAAGACCATCTTCGTCCGCAAGAGTACTGATGGCTGTAAGTGTTTGGCCTTGTGTGGCTGTGCCAGTGATAGTCACCGAGCCTGTTGGCGCATCGTTGACATTCATAACTGCAGCAGTAGCCAAGCTGGAAACATGCTCCGCGGTACTATGGCCGTCGGTATAGCTGGCAACAACAGTGACAGATTTTCCCACCTCCGCTTCCGTCAACGTATAGGTGCTACCGGTTGCTCCGCTGATATCACTCCCTCCGGCTTTCCACTGGTAGCTGATCGAGCCAAGACCGTCGGCATCTGCGAGTGTATTTGATGCCGTCAATTGCTGGCCTTGTGTTGCTGTGCCGTCAATTGTCACGCTGCCGGTTGGCGCATCGTTGACGTTCATAACTGCAGCAGTAGCCGAGCTGGCAACATGCTCTGCCGTACTGTGACCATCGGTATAGCTAGCCACAACGGTGACTGTTTTTCCAACCTCTGCTTCCGTCAACGTGTAGGTGCTGCTGGTTGCCCCACTGATATCGCTGCCAGCCGCTTGCCACTGGTAATGGATAGTTCCAAGACCGTCAAGATCGGCAAGCGTGTTTGATGCTGTCAATATTGCATTCTGCGTTGCTGTGCCGGTAATGATGACGCTTCCTGTCGGCGCATCGTTGACGTTCGCAACTGCGGCAGTAGCGGCGCTGGCAACATGCTCTGCGGTACCATGGCCGTCAGTATAGCTTGCAACAACGGTGACCGTTTTTCCTACCTCAGCTTCTGTCAACGTATAGGTGATGCCGGTTGCTCCACTGATATCACTGCCACCTGCTTTCCACTGGTAACTGACCGTGCCAAGACCATCAGGATCGGCAAGGTCATTTGATGCTGTCAAAACTGCATTCTGCGTTGCTGTGCCAGTAATGGTGACGCTGCCTGTCGGCGCATCGTTGACATTCAGTACCGCACTGGTTGCACTGCTTGCCTTGCTTTCAAGAACGCCAAAGAGGTCGGTATAGCTGGCTACAACGGTAACAACTTTTCCTACTTCAGCTTCCGTCAGTGTATAGGTATTGCCGGTTGCTCCACTGATAGCATTGCCTGCGGCTTTCCACTGGTAGCTGATCGGGCCAAGACCGTCAAGATCGGCAAGATCATTTGATGCGGTCAAGACTGCATTCTGCGTTGCTGTGCCGGTAATAGTGACACTTCCTGTCGGAAGATTATTTTGATGTTCCGACACAGCAGTTGTGGCTGAGCTGGGAAGGCTCTCGCTGGCTCCGTAACCATCGGTATAACTTACAACAACAGTAATTTTTTTACCAACTTCGGCAGCAGTCAAGATATAGGTATTACTGATTGCATTGGCAATGTTCGCATCATCTGCTTTCCACTGATAGTTTAGCGTACCAAGTCCATCAGCATCGTGAAGTGCGCTGGTATCCGCTGTCAATAGAGCACCGCGTGACGCTGTGCCCGTAATCACAACACTACCGGTCGGTGCGTCATTGACGTTCGCAACGATACCAGTGGCCGTGCTGGTAACATGCTCGGCGGTGCCATGACCATCGGTATAGCTGGCAACAACAGTGACCGTTTTTCCAACCTCTGCCTGAGTCAGGGTGTAGGTACTGCTGGTGGCTCCATTGATAGCGCTGCCACCCGCTTGCCACTGGTAAGTAATCGTGCCAAGACCATCAAGATCGGCAAGAGTATTGTTTGCCGTCAGCGTCTGGCCTTGCGTTGCTGAACCGGAAATTGTCACGGTACCGGTTGGAGCATCGTTAACGTTCGCAACAGCACCAGTCGCCGCGCTGGGAACATGCACTACAGTAGTAAGGCCATCAGTATAACTGGCAACAACTTTGAGATTTTTTCCTACTTCCGCTTCTGTCAACGTATAGGTGTTGCTGGTTGCTCCATTGATGTTGTTCCAATCTGTACCATTCGATGATAATTGCCACTGGTAAGTGATATTCCCAATAATGCCATCTTCATCGACAAGGGTATTGTGTGCTGTAAGTATCTCCCGTTCTGTTACCGTACCGGTGATTGTCACAATGCCAGTCGGTGCATCGTTAACGTTGTTGACCGACACAACCACGGACTGCGAAACGGTATGGGCTCCATCATTGGCAAGAACATCAAAACTGTAAAGTGGCTTTACTTCAAAGTTTGCTGAAGTTTTCAGTGTTACAGTCCCCGTATTTGCATTGATGTTCAGCAACGCAGCATCAGCGCCGCCAAGTGTATAGGTTGGCGCTCCAAGGTTATCAGCATCCGTCGTAATGGCTGTATAGATAACTGTAGTTGTCGGTGCGTTCTCATCGACTGATCCTGTTGTGCCCGAACTAAATACCGGTGCGTTATCGTTCACGTTAGTGAGGCTCAGGTCGATAGTTGTCGTCTGGTCATGAGCGACAAGGCCATCGCTCACCTTCACCGTCAGGGTTGCATGGTTCCTATCAGGATTTTCAAAATCAATCGATGCTGCGCCGACACTTGTCAGGCTGATCTGGCCTGTAATGGCGTCAATGGTAAAAATCGGTTGATTACTACCATCTGTTGGAGGATTAACCAAACTGAAGGTGAGAGTGTCACCGTCAGCGTCGGTCGCATGTGCAACAGCACCGCTGATTGCGCCTGCAGAAGCGTTCTCAGGAAGAGAGACGCTGGCATGCTCGACAGTCAGCATGGGCGAGTTATCGTTGACATTGGTCAGGTTGACGGTTGCTGTTGCCGTCTTGTTATGAGCGGTCAAACCATCACTGGCCTGAACTGTGAGGGTATAACTTTTGATGCTTGATTCGTAGTCAATTGCTGTGGCTCCTGCAGCGGTGAGGCTTACCTGGCCTGTTGAACTGTCGATACTGAACAGCGCATTACCATTGACCGTTGGCACATTGAGCAAACTGTAGGTCACCGTATCGCCATCCGCATCAGTAGCGTGAGCAACTGCGTGCTCAATAGCTCCCGCTGAAGCATTTTCAGCCAGAGAGAGAGTCGCATTGTCAACACTGAAAACCGGAGAATTATCGTTGACATTGGTCAGGTTGACAACGACGGTTGCAGTGGGGTGATGAGAAGCCGAACCATCGCTGGCCTGAACAGTCAAAGAATAACTTTTGGTGCTTGATTCATAGTCGATAGCAGCGGCACCTGCTGCTGTCAGACTTATCTGGCCCGATGAACTGTCAATGCTGAAGAGCGCATTTCCACTTACCGAAGGCGGATCAACCAGAGTGTAGGTCACCGTATCTCCAACATCAGCATCAGTAGCGTGAGCAATTGCGCCAATCATTACGCCTGATGCGGCATTTTCAGCAAGAGAGAAACTGCTGACACTATCATTAGCCCACACGGGCGGATTGAGGTTGGGAAATGCTCCACCATCAAGATCGTGCTTCACTGCATCAGCGGTCGTAATGTAATTATCTCCACCGCTTGCATAACTTTGTAAAGAAACTGCAAAATCAGTCACACTTCCAGAAACCACTAATTTAACCGTAAGGACTTTTCCGCCCGTTCCAATAATTGGATTAAGGCTAAGAAGTGCAGGATCAGCCACCAGGGCAATCTTACCATTAGGCAATGCACCATTAGGCAATGTCCCGCTCAGGTTAACTGTTGGAGGATCGGACCAGACTCTTGCCGTTTGATCTCCAAAAGTATCAGTATAACTAAATGTTGGATTGGTTACCTGGCTTGCACTAACAGACGAGTATTGATAATCCAGATCAATCACCGCGCCACTGACCTTTGAAGCACCGATCTGCGCCGCAGCAAAACAAAGGTCAAACTGAACTATAGTATTAGCCCCATTCGGGGTATAAGTCTTGTTCGCAATGGTTATAAAATCAGACATTCATTACTCCTTATTGGTTTTGTGCTTCAGTGCTCTTCATGAGCAAAAATAGTATAAACAATTGATATTTTATGCATGGAGTGCAGTAGACCAGCTTCCATCAACATCGCCTCTCAGGATGCCGACCAGATCAACGGTTGTGTCGGCAATTACATCGACTGCTATGGCGTGGGCAGGATCGTGCGAGAGATCCGTCTTAGCTACAAACGCCCACTCCGGTGTCGGTGCAGTAAGCCCGACAACATGTTTGAGAATGCCAATGGCGTCATTCAGATCCACGCCGTTAGCCTTGTCAAAATCAGCGGCGACCTGCTGATAACCATTCAGCGTCGTCAGTCCAACTATACTTTTGAGAATAGCGATGGCGTCAAGCAGATCAACCGCCCCTTTGGCTGCTGTATCTGCCGTCAATGCAGGGGTGAGGGTCGTGTGACCTGCTGCATGGCCACTCAGCGTCACTGAGCCTGTATCACCCGTTTGAGAGCCTGTTTCCAGTAACACCGCCTTGATCGGGGTCTCATTATTCCAGTATTTTGTGTTGACGGTAATACCATAGGTTTGGGATGATGAAGTTACCGCCGCCGTTGCTCCGCTTCTCACACTTTCGTCGGTTCCGCCACCATCGTGGTAGCTCTCTTTAACAGAAATTGTTTTACCGACTTCGGAAGCTGTCAAGGCATAAGTATTCGTCGTTGCTCCGCTGATGTTGCTCCAGGTTGAGCCATTATTGGATAACGATTGCCACTGATAACTGATTGCGCCAAGACCATCAGCATCCGCCAGTGTATCGTGAGCTGTAAGCGTCTCACCCTGCTTTGGTGTTCCGGTAATCGTCACTTCGCCCGTCGGATTATCGTTGACGGCTGTGACGTGCACCGTCAACGTGTTGGGGCTGGTGCTGTAGGCATCACCGTCGGTAACTTTGAAACCAATGGTGGCATACCCTGTACCGTTGGCATTTTCAGCAGGGTCAAATCGAAGTTTCCCTGCCGCGATATCCGCAGCACTGATCACCTGGTCAAGTGTAACATCGATCCAGTGCGTACCATCGCTGCTGTATTTCAACGCACCGGCGCTCTCAAGTGTCGTGATTTTGACACCTGCAAAAGGTCTTACTTCAACATCGGAATTATCGGTGTAGGTGCCAAAATCATTCAGGTCAAGCACAACCGGCGTATCTTCATTGGTGGTAACGCTGTCATCGGTAGAACCTGGCAGCGCATCGTTGGTGCCGTCAATGACAATGTTGATAGTCTGATTGCCAGTGCCGGTACCATCCGAAACTTGTACGACGAAAGTATCGCTCAACGAGTGGGTTTCCGTCAAAGCCTGAACGGCTGTGTTTGTTTGGTTGACCGTATAGGCATAGGAGCCGTCGGCCCCGACTACCAGGGTACCATAAAGTCCGGTTATGCTCAGACCATTGGCGCTGGTTGATCCTGTCGTCACGGAAGAAAAGGAACCTGCGGAGCTCTCCCTGGCATTGGTTATGGTGAAACTTGTGGTGCCGTCCGGATCGGTGATGTTGGCCATCAGAGAGCTTGCAGCCCCGCTGGCATTATGACCAGCCTGAACTGTTCCATCGGCGTTGATGCCGGTTTCATTGGCGCTGGTATCGTTAATCGCTCCGCTTGAAACTGGTGGATCATTGACCGCCGCAACAGAAACGGTTACAGGCACAGCAGTAGCCGACACGCCACCTTGAGCATCAACCGCCTTGACGGTAAAGGCGCCAAGCGTGCCGTTGGCGTTTGAAGCTGGCGTCCACGAAAAGGTGTCACTTGAGCCAAGAAGAGTTTCGCCAGCAGTCACGGCAGTGCCGTTTTTGGTCAGTGTGCCGCTTGAAACAGCCTCAACTCGGAAACTGATCGCCTGATTTTCAATATCCGCCGCGTTCGATGCTCCCTGAAGTGAGGCATAGGTAATTGCGTAAGCGGTATCTTCCGTAGCTCCGGTCAAGGTACTGATAGTGGTGAGTCTGGGAACCTCGTTAATAGCCAGGTCATTAGCCGCGGTAAGATTCACGCTCAGCGTACTGTTTGCCGAAGAGGCGCCATCGCTGACCGTTACGGTAAAGCTTTCCGAGGTGTCGTAGGCAATGGCATTGATGGCATCGGCATTGGGCGTCAGTGTGTATGCTCCATTGCTCTTGGTTACCACAAGAGTACTGTAGATACCCGCTTTGGTCACCGTCGTTCCGGAATCGGTGCCGCCGGAAATACCATAATTCAGGGTCGCACCAGTGTCTGGATCGGTACCGGCAAGAGTTCCTGTCCTGTTCGTCGATCCTGTGTTGAGCGTCGAAACCGTGTCGGTATTGACCGTATCAACAAAGGTTGCTGCCAGGGGTGTCGCCAGTGTTGGAGTATCATTGACGCCGGCGACATTGACGACAAGGAGCTTGCTTGTTGTAAGCGGAGTAGACAGCGTCGTATCGGTCACGGTCACGGTGAAACTTTCGCTTGCATTGGCGCTCAGGGCATTGACTGCTGTGGCATTTGGTGTAAAAGTATAGGCTCCACTTTCCTTGGTAACCATTAGCGTTCCATAAGCGCCAACCTTGCTGATTGTGGCTCCTCCATCTGTGCCACCAGAAATACCGTAGGCAAGAACATCATTCCCCACTGCACCAGTGCCATGAGCACCGGAGAGCGTGCCTGACTCCGTGTTCGAGGCATCAAACAGCGACTGTACAGTATCCGTTGCTGAGGTATCGGTCAATGCAACAGCCGTCGGTGTGGAAAGAGTCGGGGCATAAGGCCCCGGATCTTGAACGGTAAGAACAAAAGTATCGCTCACGGAGAGAGAGCCGGAATCAGTGGCAGTCACCTTGACATTGACCGTAGTGCCAGCAGAAGCGGTAACTCCATCACTGGAAAAGGTGCGGGTTGCTGCACTGAAACTAAGCCACGAAGGCAAAGCGGAGTCATCAGAAAGCGTCGCTGTGTAGCTCAGCGTATCACCTGAATCAACATCATTGAAGGTGTTTGCCGCGAACGGCGCAGGGCTCCAGGCATTTCCTGCATAGACATCCGTCGGAGCAGAGATGTGGTTGGCAACAGTGGGCGCATCATTGGCACCATGAATGGTAACAACAAGATTGGCTGTCGACGTCAAGCCCGCTGTATCGCGCACCGTATAGGTAAAGGTATCCGTCAGGGTGTTGTCGCTGCCACGCAGGGCTTGTACCGAGGTATTCGCGTTATTAAGCGTGTAGGTGTAGCTCCCGTCAGCGTTCAGTACAAGATCTCCATAATTGCCGGAACGCGAAGCTCCAACGGTGCCGCCAATGATTGCACTGACCATCTTGGTATCACCCAAACCAGAATCGGGATCAGTATCGTTGGTCAGCACATTGCCAGGGGGATTGATACCGACCGTACGGTTTAATATTCCACCGGCTTCCGTCGCTGATGCTGCGTCAGCAACAGCCACCGGAGAATCGTTGATGTTCGCCACGGCTGTCGTTGCTGAACTTCTCTGGGTGCTATTATTCAGGTAGCTCTCCACCGTTCCGTGTCCGTCGGTATAACTCGCAACCACACGAACCAACTTGCCGACCTGCTCCTGGGCAAGTTTGAGAGTGGAACTGTTGGCACCAGTGATACTGCTCCAGTCTGTTCCATTGGAAGAGGACTGCCACTGGTAAAACACCGTGCCCATGCCATCAATATCCGCGAGGGTATTGCTTGCCGTCAACGTGTTCCCTTGAGTGGCGATACCATCAATAGCAACCAATCCTGTTGGCAGATCATTGACATTGGCAACAACAATATCAAAAATATCACTTACAGAAGAGGTGCCATCCGAAGCAGTCACCTTGACCGACAAGGTGCCGACATCTGCATTACCCGGAGTACCATTAAAGACCAGACCGCTGGTGCTGGAAAAGTTCAGCCAGATCGGCAGGCTTGAACCATCCGCAAGAGTGGCGGTGTAGGTCAGCGCTGAACTGGTATTCGTCGAGCCACTCGTGTTATCCGTGTCGGTAAATGATTCTGCAGCAACCGTATAGGAAAATGAAGCTGCCTGGGTAGCCGTCTGATCAACCAAAGCGTGAGCCAATACTGGAGAACCTGGAACGGCAGTACTGACTGTAATCGTGAAAATATCACTCACCGAGAGTGGTGTTGCAGCATTGTCGGTCGCCGTCACCTTCACACTGATAACAGAAGATGCTGAAGCCGTAACATTGGTACTGGAGAACGTACGAGTTGAAGGATCAAACGTCAACCAGGCCGGGAGCGCTGTACCATTGTCAAGAGTTGCGGTGTAGCTCAGTGTGCCTCCGCTGCCAGCAGGGTCAATATCGCTGAAAGCATTGGCCGGAACAGTAAAATTATAGATGCTGCCATGGACTGCGGTCTGATCGGCAATGGCGTTGGCTACGGTGGGAGCATCGTTGACGTTGCTGACTTTTACCGAAGAGCCGCCGCTGGTGAGAGTAGCACTGGGAACAGACTCGGCATTTGACAAAGCATCAGTGTAGTTTGCCAGTACCCTGATATACTTGTCCACCTGTGCATTGGCAAGAGTGTAGGTCGAGCCTGTACCAGATCCTGCGACAGTACTCCAGTTGGTATCGTCACTACTCTGCTGCCAGAGGTAGGTGATGGTACCGAGACCGTCGGAATCCGCAAGAGAATTTGCTGCGGTCAAAGTCTGCCCCTGTGTCGCAGTACCGCTGACGGTTACCGAACCGGTCGGCGCATGGTTGGAGGCATCAGTCAAGGTGTAGGAGAGCGTATCAACAAGAAGATCGTTGAACGCGGATGTGGGATCACTGCTCACCACCCGGAAACTTACCTTTCCTGTCTGGCTTGCCTCTTTTATGCCATCCTCACGCGCTGTAACTGTGACCGTTTGGGGTGTTGTAGAGTTTGTACTGTTAAAGGTGAGCACTGAAGTGCTGTAATTCAACTGGAATGCGCCGGAGGCTTCGCCATCATGCTCAAGATAGAGGGTAACAATTTCACCTGTTGCCAGCGCCGCTGTGCCAAGGCTGATGCTCAACGTATCAGTGCTGCTGCTGTTGCTCTCCTGAAGAGTCGTCGCCGTATTTGACGATACGTGGACGGCATAACCAGCATTGACCACACGCAAAGTCTGCTGCATAAAGGCTCCATAATCGGAACCATCACTGGCTCCTGAGCTGTCGCGTGCCTGCAGGGTGAGGGTCATGTCGCCAGTTGCTGAGCCAGCATAAAACTTCGCCGTAGCCATTTGAGTTGCAGTCAACACAATATTGGCGGGTGATGTCATTCCTTCTCCAAAACCGTAAGAGGTAGTACCAACCTTGAGGTATCCCGCGCTTCCCGATCCGGCAGGCTTGACAAGGCTTACCACATAGCTGAGCGTCTGTGCCGTATCCGCGTCAGTGGCTGAAAAAAGGCTGGACAGCAATAGTGACGATTCTGCGCCTGCCTGGATACTTTTAATAACTCCTGTATCGATAACCGTATTGCTGGCAGAGGAGCTGACCGAACCAACCGTCATCACCGGGGTATCATTCAGGTCAAGAGCGGTACCGCTGACCTTGAGGGTGTAGTTCCCTGTGCTTGCGGCTGCTTTTGCCGCTTCAACGGTAACAACATAAGTCTTGGGTACCTGATTATAGGCCTGGGTGAGAGAGGCTGAAGCTGAAGTCCCTGCCGTAAGGGATATAGCCGTTCCATTGCTGTTCAGGATACTCTGCCCACTCCAGTCGGTGACCGTAATTGTCCAGTCGGCTGAGGCTGAGCTGCCGCCCGCCGCCGCAAAATCAAGAATAAAATCAGAAGCCGCTGCTGTGGTGAAGAGCCAGACATCTTTATCCGAAGGGTCTGAAAGGTTACCGGTCATCGCCACACCACTCAGCAGATGGTTGTTGCTCATTGCAGCATCTGCCTTGGTATCATTAAAATCACTCTCCACCGTAGAGGTTACCGTGGCTGTGACGCTGTACTCCTGGCTTGACGCAACGTCTCCTTTTGCTACCCTGACATAGTAGGTTCCTGCCGCATCCACCAATGCCTTCAAGCCCGTCGATGCGCCAACCGATGCATTGACCGGGTCAAAAACAAGATAGGCTGCATCGGCAGGAGAGGATACCGCCTTGTCAAGCGTAAGTGTTGAAGTTCCTGAACTTAATGCGGTTGAGCTGACCACAGTGTAAATGGAGGTATCAGATCCGGATGTGGCAATGGTAAATCGGCTGCCTGCTGCAGGAAGGGCTGACAATCCTTTGACATCAAGCGTGTTATCTGCCTGACTTGCACCATCAATCTGCGGAGTTCCTGTCAAAGATCGAGTCGGGGAGAGGAGATAATCGAGACCAGCCGAATCAAGCAACCCTATATTCCAGTAGGTGGAGCTGGAGGTAACACTTGTCGCAAAACTCAGATTGATAAGGGCCGGACCGGTCGTGACAATTTTATAATAATCAACATCACTTGCACTGCTCAATGCACCAATGGTGAGAACTCCATCACTGAGCAGATTGGCTTGTGCGGTGGTATTATTCGGTTGGCCTGTACTCAGGCTGTGTTCGGTTTCGTATGCCATGTATCAAGTACCTTAACTTTAATTAGTAGAATACCGACATTAGTGACTCAGAAGGCTGCTGCATGAACAATTTCAAAGTTTGCAGCGGTCAGGCTACTGCTTGAAACACCCACCAGCAGAATAGAGTTGCCTGCGCCAAGGTCAACCAGTGTATCGCTGCCCTGCTGAGCAGCATGCGCCATAATCTCGGCAACTGTATCTATCCCGGTCCCGTTCAAGCCATCGGTATCGTTGGCTCCGAGAAGAATCGAAAGCACATCTCCACCGGAACCGGCCACAAACCCACGCGCCTGATCCACACCGCTGCCATCACCAAGCACAATGTGATCGCTGCCAGAGCCACCGGTGAAAATTTCGTTTGAGCTGGTTCCCAAAATCAGATCGGCCAAGGCTGTGTCTTTGACATAGTTAGTCGTTACAAGCCCCGAACTGGTCATGGTGGCTTTCTCTGTCTGACTTGCTATGAGCTGCATGGGCTGGTCATCGAAGACCAGTTTTTCAATATTTCGCAGAATATCGGTCTCACTGCCATGCGTCACCGTAACAGAGCGGTCATAGGTCACTGCGGTAACTGAGCCCGTCGTATCGGGGTTGTCCTCCGTCAGGGTCAGTGTTGCGCCATTGGTAGGCGACACACCAAGGCTGCTGTTCAGGGTCAGCGTCTTCGTTCCGGTATCAATTGAGATGATCTTGTATGGCCCATAATTGACTTCCTCTCCTGCATCATGTGTATCACCGTCGCCATTCAGATCAGTCGCAACGCTGTAGGCAAGATAATCACCAACCGACAATCCTGTTACCGCACTCACCGCAAGAGATGATCCACTCTGGTTAGCGCCATCGACAGTCACGCCTGTTACCGTATTTCCATTCGCATCAGTCGCCGGATGAATTCCGTTGGTCACAGACGGGTTAACCGCAAAGATCATATCCTCGCCTGTCAAGGTGACACGCTCGTCAACTGCTGTCGCGCTGAAAACTGTCGAAGAAGTATCTACCGCACTCTGAACAGCCGCAGCCAAACCGGCGGCGACCGTTGCCAATGTTGCTCCAGTCAAAGCCGTGTAGGTTACCGTCTGGCTGCCCACCTCTACGGTATAGATGTCGCCAGCCTCAACAACTCCTGTCAAAGTAAAGCTGCTCTCCTGCACCGTGTGGATGGTATAGAGTGATTTGTTGCCAAACTGCACAATATCCATCGCCTGCATACCACTGGCATCCACCCCTTCGTTACCTTTTCCGTCGATAACATCGTTACCAGCGCCAGGCGTAAAGGTATCTGCCAGATTGGAACCTGTCAGTGTGTCGTTCCCTGCTCCACCGTCAATACTATTGGTTATGTTTGCAGTACCGGTAATCGTGTCGTCACTGTCTGTGCCGGTCCAGATCGTCTGGTCAAACTTCTTGTCACCATCGGTATCGAGAAGTATCGAGGTAACGTAGGCAATTTGATCATTAGCAATGACTTTCACGATCTTGTCGGCAAAAATCAACTCTTCGATACTGTTCAGGGTATCGACACCATCCGATCCGTTATTATTATGGGTGACGGTAAAATTATCCCCTGCTTGAGCAGGCATAACAACAGTGTACTCTGCATAATTGCCGCTGAAGATCGCCTTGTCAGTGCCATCACCGCCCATAATGGTATCATTGCCCGCACCGCCCTCGAAAAGATCGTTACCAGTACCACCTGTCAGACTGTCATCGCCAGCCAGCCCTTCAAAAAGATGGTTAATAGCGCTTTCTGAAGGATTGACTGTCAGATTATCACCAAGAAGATCAGTGCCTCGCTGCACAATCTGGTCAGGGACTCCGTCGTAATTAAAGTCTTTCACCTCTCGGGTCGTCTGCAAACTGATAAAGCGGTCGCTGAACTGCAACCCTTCAACGTTGACAAGGGTATCGGTGCCGCTCACATTGTCAGCACCGGTACGATTGTCCTTTACGGTCACAACGCCACCAACTGAACTCACGGTATAGCTCGAATAGTTGCCTGAGTAGACCGCCACATCAACCAGCGGGTTACCCCAAACATCCGTTCCGTTATCACCACCATCGATGCTGTCATCACCAGCTCCACCGGTAATGACATCTCCACCCGCACCGGAAGTAATGGTATCGTTGCCTGCACCTGCATCAATACGATCATTGATAGCGTCTCCGACAAGCAGATCTGGGCCGTCAGTGCCACGCTGGTAGGCTTCATCCGCCTTGCCATCACCATTGAAGTCGGTAAATGTTTTCGTGACCTGCAGAGGCATCCACTTGTCCCAGAAGCTGATGGCTTCAATGCCAATAAGGGTATCGGTGCCGTTGCCGCCATCCTCAGCGCTCATCGAGTCCACAACCTGAACAATCGCTCCATCAATCCCGGCCGTATATTCGTGACCGTCAATGGTAACTTTGGTTCCTGCATCGAAAATGGTAACCGTATAGCGGTCAGACATACCATCGTAGCTAACAACATCATTACCGGGATTCCCGAACTGGTCAACCCCATTCTCCCCACCGATGATTTCATCGTCACCAGTGCCACCCCAGAAATTATCAGGTCCGGAGCCGCCAATAAGGGTATCATTGCCCTCCATACCCTGGATATTGTGAGGCAGCCCGACATACTCATCCGCAGAAGCATCAATGCGATCAGCCAGCATTGAGCCATTGATCGACACACCCATAATCTTGTTGCTCTGCCAGTCACGCCACGTGTAGCTCTCTACACCGAGCCGTACCCAGCGGTCAGCAAATGAGAGGTTTTCAATGTTGTACAACGTATCGGTGCCATCACCTGTTTCTGTATCAAGATCGTGAACCTCAACATAACTGCGGCCATTTGTATCGGTAGCTTTCGTGATTACATACCGGTCAAAGGTTCCTGAATACATTGCCGTATCGGTCGGCGTGTAGCCCCACTGATCCGGGGTGCCATTGGTGCCGCCATCAATGGTGTCGTCGCCAGCGCCTCCACGAATATTGTCGCCACCAGCTCCGGCAAGAATCTTGTCGTTCCCGCCGTTGCCCTCAATCCAGTCATTGCCGCTGAAATCATACGTGGCATTACCTTTGATGGTATCCGCACTCTCAGTGCCACGCACATTTGCGCTGACAATCTCTGTCGTATTGCCATCCTTGTCGGTGTCAGACCAATCCCTCTGATAATAGGTATCAACGGTCAGCGGCATCCATGAGTCGCTGAACACAAACGCCTCAGCCCCAACAATGGCATCGACACCAGTACCCTCCATATCTGCTGGCAACTTGTCGATAACCAGCCAGCCATTGACCGTAGTCGCACCACTGTCTGCATGGTTGATCATGGCCAGAATACCCTGCTGCATCCCTGCAAGGTCAAGGTGGAGTGCCGTGGCATTGGTTGAAGTCAGTTCCAGACCAGCGCTCAAGTGCAGTGTTGTATCATGTTCACTGGCAATAGACCATGTATTGCCGCTTTTGGTTAAAGTTATGTCATCGATGACATAACGTCCGACCTTGCCTTCAAAGTGTACCTCATCGCGCATGGCAGCGCCCCACTGATCGGTACCCTCATTAAGACCGGCATCAATGTAATCGTTTCCAGCTCCCGGACGGATTGATTCGCCTCCCTTGCCACCGATATAGGTATCATCGCCCTCCTTGAGATCAATATCAAGACGAATCTTTTCGAGATAGCCGATTTGAGTCTCAACGGATACCCCTGGCTTGGCCGTCAGTGCAGCAATATCGCTGAGGGTTACATGATCGGCTCCGCTTGTGCCGACAACATTGGCTGAATCGGGTTTACCGTCTGGTTCTGTACCGGTATCTCCGCCTCCAGTCCAGTCCCAGGCATCAGCCCGGATACCAAGCTCAACATCGCCATCGTTAAAGCGGAACCGCTCAACATTAAAGACCAGATCCGTGCCGTCACCGCCAAGATCAGCCGAGAGTGTATCAACAACAAGATAGCCCGACCCGTTTCCAAACAGGTGGCCGGTCGTAAATGCAAGATGCAGTACGGAAGCTGTATCCGAAGAAAGTGTCGAGGAAAGTGTCAGTACTCCACTCGAAACCGTGCCAACCGGAGCGCCATTCCATACGACAGTACCAGTAGTCTCATCACCTGATGTCGTCAAGGCTGTCCACTGGTATCGGCTTTTTGGCCCACTGAATTCTGCAACATCCTGATCCTGCCATCCCTGGCCAGTGGTACCGTTGGCTCCGCCATCAAGCACGTCGTTACCGGGACCGCCACGAAGGGTATCACCGTTGCCGCCGCCAAGGAGCACATCGTTGCCCTCCTTGCCGTTCATATAGTCACGATCGTTGGGGGCCTGCTCCGCAATACTATCGTTAAAGATCGTTCCCTCAGCATTGACGTAGTTATTGCCCTGCCCGTCACTCCAGCCCCAGCGGTTCACCGCAAGCGACACCCAGCGGTCGCTGAAGCTGAGATTCTCAATACCAACCAGAATATCGGTGCCGAGCGACGCTGGATCGTTCGGAGAGAGGATATCCGTAACCCGGTAAGCCGCTGTTGCACCAACTCCAGAAGTAACAACTGCATAACTGCTGTCAACCCAAACCGACTCCACCGTAAACCGGTCGATGCCTGCATTGTAACGAGCGGTATCGGTCTGCCAGGAGTTGGAGCCATTGTCACCACCAACCAGCACATCGTTACCTGCGCCACCCTCAAGATTATCGCCACCGGCACCACCAAGCAGGGTATCATTGCCCGCATTGCCACTGATCCAGTCATTGCCATCCTTGCCATTCAGCACATCGTCAAATTCGGTGCCCTGCACATTGACTGAGCCATCCTGATACTCATAGATCACAGGTTTGATGCTGAGCTGTGAACCGTTGAATTCAACACGCTCAATGTTGACCAGCAGGTCAGTGCCGGTTCCGCCCGCGCTGTCAGGCAGTACATCGCTGATCTGAATCCCAAAAACAGAGGTGGCTGAAGCATGGGCAGGATCAACAATTGTATAGGTTGTCCCAGCAATATCAACAAGCACACCTTTGACGATATACCGTTCACGAGCACCGGTATAACGCACTACATCCTGAATTTCCCAAAGGTTGCCAACCGTAGCAGTTTCATTGCCTCCATCAATAGTGTCGTTACCTCCCTTGCCGTCAATCTCATCACCGTGTGTTGTCCCAATCAGGAGATCGTCCTGGAAGGTTCCGGTGATATAGGTACGCGTCACATCATAACTTTGGCTCTGACCTGTCTCATAGTCCCACCAAGAGCTTGTCCAGGTAGAGGTATTGGTTACAGGGGCAAGCTGCAGTACTGAATCGCCAATCTGGATACGCTCAATTCCGACAAGGATATCCTGCCCGTAACCCACGTTTGGATTAACATTGCTGAGAGAGTAGTTAAATTGACCACCATCTAATGTTTTGTCGATCAATGAGGCAAGATCTGTCACAATGTAATAGGTTTCGCTTGGTGTACCGGTGACAGAACCGCTTGAATCGTCGGTCATCTTCCCGCTGATATGCAGTCGTTCACGAACGGCACCGGCATATTGTGCAGTATCGCCAGCATTCCAGTAATTGCTGCTGTAAGCTGATGTAGTACTGTCGTCGCCGCCGATCAGCGTATCGTTCCCAAGACCACCGTTGAGCGAGTCATCACCAGCGCCGCCAATCAACAAATCATTGCCTGCCCAGCCCTGCAGCCAGTCGTTGCCTTCAGTACCATTTATAGTATCAGCTCCGCTGGTGCCGTTTGTACCGCCTGTACCAACAGTTGTCTCCTTTACAGCGAAATCACCTGTCTTGTAAGTCACTTCATTGATCGTGCCATCTTGCAGATGGAGAATTCCACCCTCAAAGGTAATCTGCTCAATGCCATGCAACTGATCACTCCCTTCACCGCCATACTGGTCAGCAAGGGTATCGACAACCTTGACGTACATCGTAGTATCATTGTAGCTGCTGCCCAATGAAGTATTCGTAAAGCTAAGGGCGCCCGAATAGATACCAGCCACAGGAGTACCAGTCAGAGAGAATGTTGCCAGCAGCTCATCGCCCACCGTTGAGGCATGAACAGTTATCACATAGCGCTGAACAGCATCGTCGTAGTAGACGTTGTCATAGCCTGTGCCTCCATAGACGGTATCGTTGCCTGTGCCAAGGTTGGCCTGGTCATCACCACCACCAAGAGCATTGATATCTGTTGTATCCAGATAGACAAGATCATCACCTCCACTCGCGTGGACGTGGTCATTGCCGGTACCCGCAACAACGGTATCGTTGCCGTTCTTCATCTGGAAGTCGTTCTGTCCTCCTGCGACGGTATCCTCAACGCTATCAGCAAAATTAGTACCAACGTAGTTGGAATCAGTAATCCAAACGGAACCATCCCAATGACTTGCACCCGGCGTAACCACAACCACAAGATCCTCTACGGTATCAAGAAACTGCAGTCGCTCGACATTTCGCACTATATCGGTGCCCTGTCCTCCAAGAGTTGCCGGAATGAGATGTTTTACCGTAAAGCTGCCATCACTGTTCTGGGTAATATCAAATTCACTGCGGTCGGCATCGAACCAGGCGACATCATAACCGCTTGTATCCCAGGGGCTGGCGGGTGTCGGGTTGCCGCCACCATCAATGGTGTCATTACCTGCGCCACCATGCAAATTATCCGCTTCATTACCCCCGACAAGACTGTCGTTACCACCGTTGCCATAAAGGTTGTTCTGTGCATCAATCTTCCCGATCATCAAATCACCAAACCGGGCACCCCAGCCATCGAAACGATTAATTGTGCTTATAAACTGATAATTCCAGTTGCCATTGTTGGTATCTAAAACATATCCCCACTGATCAAAGGAAGAACTTTGATACTGAACCTTAAGCTGCTCCCAGGTATCGCTGAACTGCAATACCTCAATGTTGCTCAACACATCACGACCTTCACCACCATGAGCCGCATCATAAAGATCCTCTACGACAATAAGACCACT